>JAAUYG010208320.1_pt1 | contig 11395 bp, 4 predicted proteins | sample 7278091 | NCBI WGS metagenome assembly JAAUYG01 (sample SAMN14350201, study PRJNA611818) | marine sediment metagenome | isolation source: surface marine sediment (0.6m) | place: French Polynesia: Moorea | collected 2018-08 | reverse complement strand
CCCCCCCCCCCCCCCCCCCCCCCCCCCCCCCCCCCCCCCCCCCCCCCCCCCCCCCCCCCCCCCCCCCCCGGCCAAGAACAGAACTTGAAACATACCTGTCCAATGGACAGGTGCCCTAAAAATTACCTGATACAAAAGCTCCACGCCCCAAATTTTAACATGGAAAATGATAACTCCACCCACAAAAGGCAAAATACAGAACTTTTTAAACTGCGATGGCAAGTACCGTATATCGTAATCAACTTTGCTAGATATAATCCTCATTTCATCCCACCAGACCTGCACGTGCTTGCTGGAGACAGCCGAGGAAACACCTTGGCCTTGCAAGGCAGGTCAGAATCAGCTAAATGCTGATATCGATTGACTGCTGGAGCAGTGATTTCATGCCAAATTATGCAGAGAGGTGTGTGGTTGGTGGAATTATACCGAAACAATGCAAAAGACAGAAGACTTTAGTACATGCCCACTGGACCTGTCCAGCGAAAATCTACATGCCCACAGTCAAAATTAACCTGCCCCGGACATTCGGGCAGTGTTATTGTTCTTGCCCTGAAAAGTACCTAAATCATGTAAACCAGATCATTTCACTTCATCTGTTCATCTCATACTGTGCAACAATTAAGTCACTGCCAGGGAGCAGTCCTGTACACAAGTAGAAGACACGTTGTATACTTAAGTAAGCAGATAAGTATTTTAAATGTACATGACGTAATGTTTATGAAACTTATGAAGCCGCATGTCAACATGAGCATTCCTATAGAAGCTGGGTGTATTAAGAATTTTATTTCCTTTCATGGCGGTACATGTATTATTGCATCAGAGAATGGCAGACTTCTTCAGTGATCATGGTGTTGTACAGGATATCCATGCACCAAGTAACATTAACCTTTATTGTTTATTTGTAAACTTTAACTGTTTGTGTTCTGTACTTTCCTGCTGTACCACATGTGTACCATGAGTAGGAATAAAGATATTATATATATATATATACATATATATATATATATATATATATACCATGATATTCATAATATAACTATAACCTGATCTATTTCTCATGCATGACATGGTGGTATTACATAGATTAAGACTGTACTACACATGCTCTAAGTATAGGTTATAGTTGTGTTCTGTATATCTCCAGATCTGTGTGTGGGTGGATCCACTGGATGGAACAGCCGAGTACACTCAAGGTAACCTATTATATTTTTATCACAGTGAAAATAGAAGTAAAATGTGTTATAAAGTAATGACTGAAGTTTTAGTCATGACTAAGTATCATCATTCTAGTTATTACATGTGTATTAAGCATGCGTTAAAGGCATAGAAACATTAGAAATGCAGATGTACCGGTATGCACAGAATCGGTCTTGAAAGATGGCCCCTTCAGCCAGAAAAATGGGCTAGATTAGCTAATGCTCAAGACAAGTGGTCTATGAGTGACTAGGTTCTGTTGTTTTCAAAAATTTAAGTTTGTATGGCAGAAAAAAATGCAGCGATATGGTCTTGTAAGACAGGTTTCAGTGTATTTGTATACATTTTTGTATGTGTGCCACATATAAATGAGAGGCCAAAGAACCGCAACATTACTCACTGGTTACAATAAGGAACTAAAAAATATCGCATATCTTTTGCCTTTCACTAAACATCTTATTATACACAATGTTATATGCACAATGTGATGCATGGGTTGAATTGTGCTAAAAGGTACCACCCTGGATGTAGATCTAGTAACATGGGAAATCTACATGAATCTATCACTGACAGGTAAATACATCTAAAGCTATGTACACTGCAGAGTTGAGAACTAGGCCTAACACGAGCAAATCTGCATAACCATGTTCTTAACTGTACTTCTCTCCAAGAAAGAACTGTATGATATTAATCATCGTAACCTGTGATGACGAGTGACTTTGTTCTGTCAATATCTGCCAGGTCTGTTGGATCACGTCACAGTTCTGATTGGTGTAGCAGTACAGGGGAAGGCAGTGGGTGGAGTTATCTACCAGCCGTATTACAACTACCAGGCGGGACCTGACGCTACGCTGGGACGCGTCATCTGGGGCATCATTGGTCTCGGTAGGTTGAATCTGTGTCAGTGAACATGGCTGTAGGCCAAAGATATAGTTCTGTGTAAATCTTGTCTTCACTGATTTAAAGATTTTATTTGAAAAGCGCATACAGTGCAATATCATGAACAGGGTCAAACAGTTTGTAACGGCTGCACGTTCCATATACAGTGGTCCCTCTCGAATAAGGCTACCCTATTTGCCACGAAATTGTGGCCACATCAGAGAGGTGGCCTTTGGTGAGAGGAAGAAGTAACTGCGTTGATAGTAGCTGCGGCAAAGATTTGTGGCCTTATTGGAGAGGGTGGCCTCTGTTGGGAGTGGCCACTAAGAGAGGGACCACTGTAGAGGTCATGCTCCAGGCACATCTAAAATATCTAACTTTCAACTTACAACGTACTTTTGAATGACATGTTGGTAATAAAATCTTGTTAGAAAAGAAAAACTGCAGCTTAGCCTCTTTTGAAATCATGGTCACTCCAAGAGCAAGTGTTATTTTGTTCATCATGATAAGTTCGATGGCGAAGTAATTTCTAAATTTCAGCATAACATTTCTTCAAAACAGCTGTTGGTAATAATCACGGTAATGGATTTCACAATTTTTTTGCACTATAAAGAACATACCTCTGGTAATGCGTAAATCCAAGTTTGATTAAATTTTAAATTCTTTACCTACATGTAGGAGCGTTTGGTTTTGAACCCAAGAAGGCTCCAGAAGGGGAGAATATTATCACCACGACACGTTCCCATGGCACAAAGGCTGTTGTGCAGGCAGTAGAGTCGTGTGAACCAACTGAAGTCCTGCGTGTCGGTGGCGCTGGGCACAAGGTCAGTGCTGCCATCTGGAGGACGCTGAAGGAGACATGATCCCATTTCGTTTCAGCATTTCCTGTTGGGATGTTCCGTCAGTTTATTGAGATGACCCCTCAATCCCCCAATCCAGGATTCTGCTCTGTGTCTCTGCTGACACCTTTCCTTGGTATTTTCTGGTCCGTCTCAGGCTCCCACGGCTTGTATCGGCGACGTCCCCCCGAACATCTTAACATTGTCACCACCAGCAAGTGGCATGTCACCCCTGATGTGATGAAAGCTGTGCACGCGTGCGACCCGACCCAGATACTGAAGGTTGGGGGTACAGGTCATAAGGTCAGTCGCGCAGCTTAAGTGTATTGTTTCACTGACTGGATGGAGAACCTTGGCATGCTGTGGTTGCGCTTTTCTCTGGTTGAGCTGTTCCATCTACATGATCTAATCCCCCCACCCCCCACCCGGTAGTTTGTTTTTGTTTTCCTAGTTGGTACTGGTTACACTGCAATGCGATAGATCACATCTGGTTTTCTGGTGTTGCATAGAAAAACTAAATCAGTTCTGATGCCATGTATTGGCTGTTGGGGTTACCATGCTTACCTAGTTTACTAACAAGGCACCAGAAGCTTCCGAAAGCTACCTTCATCTTCCGGGTAAATGTCAAACCTGCAACAGAAGCTTCCGGAAGCTACCTTCATCTTCCGGGTAAATGTCCAACCTGCAACAGAAGCTTCCGAAAGCTACCTTCATTTTCCGGGTAAATGTCCAACCTACATCATAACAACTTGCTCCATGCTGATACAAGTACATGATGTTAAATTTGTATTTAAGCCCTTTTATGGCTTTATTTTATCTTGTTTAGTGGTTTCGTCACATTAGCATAGCTGATGAACTAACCTTCTCTAGATTCCTCTGCCTGTTTCTGCATCCATGGGCCTCTGAAGTTATTTATATATAAGCATGACTGTTTGGTTTGTAGTTGATTTTGCCCCTAATGTCAGGATGATTGATTCAAAAACAATAGTATACAAACATCATCACTGATCGTGTGGAAAGGTCTGTGGAAGGTCTGGCATTGGTTCCTTTTACCACTTTGATTTCCCGGATGCCCTCCTCATGCTCCTGGCTGTCTTGAGTTTGAAAAGTAAAACATGATCTAGCTGCTGCTGCTGATATCACACGCACATAATCCATGTTATACTGTCATCTGGTCATGTGCATACTTCTAACCAGGTTGCGAGTTGTTTGATGTCTGACTGAGTGGCAGCCAGTGTTTGCTGTGTTTATCCTGTATCTCGTAATACCATTATGCCATTCTGTCCGTAGCGTACTGGGATAGATAGCACTGCCTGCAGTTTACCATATTTAAGATCTAATTTAAATCGTTTCTGAAATTTTTAAGATAATATACTATTCAGATTTTCTTTATTTAAATAAAGTATAGATTTTAACATCCACATGTTGATAGCCACTGGTATCTTTGCGATGCAATTACAGTACTTGTATATATGTATCCCTTAGCTTGCTAATTATAAATGTCCCCTTTGTTGCGTAATCCCCCAGGTACTACTGCTGCTAGAGGGGAGAGCCCACGCGTACGTCTTCGGCAGTCCAGGCTGCAAGAAATGGGACACGTGTGCCCCGGAGGCCGTCCTGCATGCAGCTGGAGGCAAGCTGACCGATATCCACGGTAACGACTTCCAGTATCACGCCACAGTACAGCGACGTAACACGGGTGGGGTGCTGGCCACTGGGGGAGTGGAAGAGTTTCAGTGGTATCTGGATAGGATCCCGCAGGAGGTGAAGGAAGCGCTGCCAGTGTCTTGAATCCAGAACAGGGATCGTGGAATCTGGAGACGGAGGGTACAGGAATCCAAGATTTAGTTCGATGTCCTTTCTGGATTCCTTTGGGTACACAGCATCCAGTAAAATGTCAATAATATGTATAGTATATATACAGTAGTGAGTTCAGAGGACAGGAGTCTAAACTTGGGGCGAAATATTCATAATCTGACAACTGCACAATGGCTGAACAACATCATTATATAGAGATGCAAATGTGATGGCAGTCAATGAATGAAGTACATATGTACATAAAATTCTTTTTAATATATATTGTTTGACAATCAAATGAGAACAAATTGTGGATGCATCTAGGTGGATTTGGAGGACATGAGTAAACACTGAAAAAAGATGTAAACAGAAATGTGCTATTTTAATTCCACATGGTTGAAGCATTTAATAGTTCACCGAAGCACTCGAATATAATGTTAATTCACACAGGCAAACCACATTTAGCAGCTGAAATTCTGTAGGCATTGCTGAATTACAGATTTATATAACTGTATGGGCATTCACACAAAAAAAGTCAACATTGCCCAATGCTCATTCCATATGTTACCAGAAGTTGTCTGTTTGTAACAGTGTTTGTACTGTCTGTTACAGTTCTCGTATATTGTTACCTTGTACTCTGACACAGTAGCCATAGTAACTGTCCCCACTGCCGGTGTCAGTGTGATCTGTATTGTATTGTGATAGCATATTGTAGTCATGTGTGATATATTGAGCATTCCGGGGTGTGAGGATGTTAGCCTGGCAGTAATTACAATACTGGTAGTAGCAACTGCTACAACAGCAGTACAGTATCGCTACTAGCAGCACTAGTAACAGTAATAGCAGCAGTTGTGATTTGTGATACAGTTCATGCAGTTAGTAGTAGTATACATAGTATATAATAGTGCCCAAAAGTTTTGATCAAGTTGATAGTAATACATGTAATGGTGAAGCTTGAATGTCTGGTGGTGCATAGAGGCAGTCCTGGGTGTGTAGAATCATGTGTAAACTGCCTGTGTGTTATGTTAAGCTGAGTGGTTTAGCAGTGTTTATAGTGGCCCCAAGTTTGTGAATAGCTTTAATTCTGTGATGAGCGTGTTTTACTTTGTTAATTATAGCTATTTCTTCAAGTTGCATTGTCTAGACAGTATTTTCTAAAGATGTGTTATTTGTTCAAGTGTGAATCCATCATGCTAAGTGTCCAACTATTCCATTATCAGTAGTCAGTAGAGAGTTAAATTGTTGTTGAATTTGTTATTATGGTTACTATGATATTGCTATACCGGTATATGCTTAGTTTATGCGTGCTGTAAGCAAGGTCAAAAGTAACACCAGGTTTTCATTGTCTGCTGAAATCTTTAATCTATATTCAGTCAGGTATTAGAAGAGGATATCAAGTTTACTACACAAACACCTGGTGAACCTGGCTCGCCTGAAGGTCCAGGGTTTGCAGACCCTTCAGAATTCCATGCAAAAAATTAAAATTCTGCACTCAAAAATAGAAATTCTGTGCTCAGAAAATGCCAACTTTGCACCCAAAATTGCAATGGTACTCTAAAACAGACCACCCAGAATTCTGCGCTCAAAAAATGGAAATTCTGCACTCAAAAATAGAAATTCTGCACTCAGAAAATGGAAAATTTCTGCAATGTCATGGAAAGTCTGCTTTTCCCATGATTTTCCGCGCCAAATATAAAAAATCAGGCAATTCCACGCTGCTGTGCTCAAGTCGAAATTCTGTGCTGAATTCCATGGCCGTGGAATCCTGGAGGGACTGGTATTGATATTTTGAACCTGGCATGTCAATCTCAAAAAAAAAAAAAAAAAAAAAAAAATTGTGGCTTGTAAACTTTATCATAGTGCCTACCGTTTATTCCAGTACAAGTTGTGGTTTTCGGTGTCATACCTGTGGTCAATGCCAGTAGAGGTGTTGTCAGTCCTATATTATGCTACAATAACTGTTGTAAACCCGGTGTAGTGTTGTATCAGTATAGGAGCTGTGATATCCGCGGCAGCAGGTCGTATCTGAGTTAAACACAGCTCACACTGTGATAGGTACACAACTCAATATCAGGTTATAGTGTTATACTGCTTTACTAGACTATCACAGCAGTAGAGAGGTCAGGGCCAATAAACAATCTAGATTACATTGGTCTCTTCTCTAAATTTTACTCTTTTTCAAATTTATTCAAATTTTTTATAATCTATTTCTAATGTTCTGGTAATTAGCAGTAGAGAGTATTTTGTACAAGCTATAACATCTATTCCCAATATTCTGGTAATGAGTAGCATCTTATGTAACTGATGAACATGCCATCCATATACAATGTAGATTGTCAATATATGTAGATCAAACAATTGGTCATTATGTCTACCTGGAAAATGAAATATATGCGACATAATAACTTGGGATGGGATACAGCAGGTGAGTTGGAATTAGGGTAGGTGGGGTCAGGGTGGGATTGGGGCCTTGACCTGGGGGCGGGGCGGTCACACTTCATGCAGTTATAACAACACGGTATGTGAGAGCTACTCGGTGTTGACCTATTGTAAAGTTCAAGAAAACCTGAAGTGTCTAGTGTGACCATGAGTTGTTCATCCAGTGAGAGTGAGCAACCCCAAAGGTTTTCTCAGGAAGTTATTGCACCATAAATTTCCAGGACATTGTAATTACTAAAGACTGGCACAAAACACGTATGACGAAAGTCAAACTAAACTGCTGACACAGGTTTGACATTTGATGGGGTGCGTTTGTGCTTGATAATCAAATTCAATTCCCAAACATTCCCCCCGTTTACATAGTCAGCCAGGTGTGGGAGTCCCGCGGGGAGTCCCGCGGCTCCCGCACCAAGCAATCTCTGCTCACATTCCCAAAAAGTGCGGTACAGTGGTCCCTGCCTTTTAAGACTGCCCCTTCAGCCATAAAATTTTGGTCTTAAATTGGAGGTGGTCTTAAAATGAAGGGATATTTATATTGAAAATATAAGAATGGTGCCACTGATAGCTTGTCTCAAAATGGAGGGAATTGTTAAATGGAGGGGTCTTAAATCGCAGGGACCACTGTAGTCCGTTTGATCGCGTAGGATGCGATGTATTTTCTGTGCCACTCTGTCCCTGTGTAGGACTAGACTGCTGCGCCTTCTTGCTTCCAATCAATATAAAATAATTAAAAGTTTCTGGAGTAATATAGATTATGATCTCAAACAACAAAACACCAAAGAAGAACCATGGAACAACAATGTGTATTAAAACTTTGTTGACTTGATCCATGCTTCAGTTGCTTTCTGGTAAAACCTTATCATGCGGGCAAGTTTGATTTATTATATTCTATGGGCAGGCTTAATCTACCACAATAATGGTATCTGTCTCAGGTTGTACTCGCACAGAAATGTCGAACCAAGTGGTAAACAGACTAGAACCTGTTCGTAGATCACATATTTTGCTCATGGAAGTAGACTAGTGTTACTAGTAAGCTATTAAGATGACGACACCAAATCAGACTTGAACTGCTGAAATATTTTCTTGTATTTATCACAGCCGAGTACTATTGTGAGGTTTGCAGTTGTTAGGTGTGATCAATTCTGTGTTTTGAGTGACTGATGACTGGACACATACCCCAGTACTACATACAGTACAAGCTACATTTTTATATTGGTGTACAAGAAGTGTAGGGGCATTTCAAACCTTCAAAGATTGGTATTAAATTATACATGTATAGATACAAATTATATATATATAGGTATGCCAACTTACATGTACCTTCACAAGAATCTGAGGATGTATGACATTGCCATTTTCCTTCCCAGTGTTAAACTTAATATTGTTACCACGCAAAATTTTATGAATTCACTGTACAATATTCACTGTACAATGCAGTAGTTGCATACCATGCATACATGTTTTACCATAATTACATGACTCAGGCCATTACCCTCATAGTGTTTCCCTGCAGTAAGTTCACAGACAGCTGTATTGGGGTCCTACTATTCTGTAAGATTTCCTAATAATAAATCTAATTAATAAATGTAATTTTCTGGCTAACCAAGGTCTCGGCAGTTTGAGAGAGATCTACCTAGTACTGTGCTGGTACCAGAGGTGCCTGTTATGACAAATACCAGACTAGTTCATCACTGGGGTGAAGTCTTATGTGAAAGGTCCCTATCCAGTCCCAGGAGCAAGTCAAGGCACGTTCGGTACAAATAGGCAATGCCCATTTGGTTCTGTGTTTTACTGTAAGGTTGATTTACTGCTAGCTAGCTAGCTGTGTAATGGACAAACCATGGGGACCTCTGTAAACTGGCTGAAATAAACTAAGACTTATTACTCGTGAAACGGCTACTTCTTCTTTTTCTCTTGACCCTTCAAGCTAGTTCATCATGATCATGACAGTCTACAGTCTAATGGTGTGTATAATGCAAGTTTAGCTTTTGGCATCTCTTAAACCCAACCATTCCCAAAGAATTTCCCAAAGAATACTCGAAAGGATTTAATCCTAGCAAAGTATCTGTGTCAAGTTGTGTTTCCAAAGAGTTTAAGCCACCTAAAGTCAATGCATTTCGCTCGGCTGGGCAATTTCAATTCGCTCCACAAGAAACCATTTTAGCAAAACAACTCGCATGCTCACCCATCTTTTATTCAAGAAATCTTGACAGAAATATCACAGATGACACATCATGCAAGTCCTCTATCTGACCACAGTACTTTATTTGATAATTTAGTTCTTTGCGTTTCATTGCCAAGCTTGAGTTCAAAGCGCTTAGCATACATATTCCTACCCCTGGCAGACCTATTCCACCCATCACCTGCTCAACTCCCTAAGTAGCATATGGCTGCACATACACTGGAAAGCGCCAAGAGTTATCTTAGTACACTTTCCATCCGTTATGCTAGATACTGTTTATGGCTGAGTAAACCGTGGTACCATTAGTCACCAGTAGCCAATGCAGGATGGTTTAGATGAGCCAACTAGCTTATGCGGCGCTCAAAACCATGATCTTGTTGTGGTTGAGAGTCCCATGTGCAAACCATTCGGCCATCACGACCTGACACCATGTGTCATTGTGGTCTAGCATATAAAACTGCAACTGCGCTCCGATTGTTATACATGTATTTCTAACTATTGCGTTATCAGTTCTCCTCGGTGACTGGGTAACTGGCTCCCATTGGGATTGGCAGGACGTACTGTAACCATGGAAACGGTTGCCATGTGTCTTTGTTAGGACGCTGTGATGTCCCTGAACACTGTCTCCAGCAGAACATTACGTGGCAGGCCCCCACTCTGCCATGCCGTCACAACCTGCTCCGTTAGTGTCTGTAACTGCATTACTTTCCCTTCTCTCTTATCACTGGGGTCGGATGTCGTCCCTAGCAACTGTCGGGTGGCTCTGATGGTTGCCGTGGCAGCCAGCAGCAGACGACAGGTGTTGATCATGGCCTCCTGGTACGTTGGCTGATCCAGGAGAGGACTGGAGAGCTGAGGAGGTGGGGTCTCTGTGTGTGCCTGGAGCTGGAGCTGTAATCTGTCCAGTCGAGTATCCAGGACTGTGGCACAATCTGCCATGGTTCTCTCTTGTCCTGGATCCTCAGCCTGGAGCTGGTCCAGACACCGGGCTAGGTGTGAGTTCAGCTGACAGACAAAGTTCATCTCATCCCGGTATGTGTTCATTTCACCACGGTCAAACAGACGAATCTCGGAGGTCTGGAGAATTGATAAATTTAAAACCAATTATTATTCTCCGACAGTCACATGTAGGGGTAACGCCAGCATTATTAAAGCTTAACTTTCTAATGTACTATCAAATGAATATTGTAATCGAATCATAATATCATCAGCACAAGCAGTATTCTTTGATTATGCACCATAATCCATGACCCATATATATATATATTAATGTTACCATGGACTTAGCCAGACATATATTGTTCTGAAGTCACCAGGATATTAATCAAAATCCCCAAAGAACAACACTATCCCCAAACCTCTACATCCCTCCACTGCTATGCACCTGAGTTAGTGTATCGGGATCCAGATCCTGTTCCAGCCAGGTGAGCAGTGTATCCAGACAGCGTGGCCCCCAGTGTACACGTGTCAAGATATCGAGACTCAGTGTCAGAGCCAGCGTCGGCTCCAGATAGTCCCCACACAGAGCTGGAACAGATATACAAGTCTGTACACTTACACAAATATACAGGTCTGCAACCTTGACACAGAATGAGATATGGTAGTCTACATTCGTAACTGATATAAAGGTCTAGAACCTCAACATTGATAGACAGGTCTGCAACCTCAATGTAGATGTGCAGGTCTGCAACCTCAATGTAGATATATACAGCTCTGCAAACTCAACACAGATATGCATGTACAGCCACATGGGCCTTGAACAAATATACAAATCTATAACCATGACAGATGTACACACCCACCCTTCCCTGAGTCCAGTACTCACGGTCTTAGACTCTTCCTAAAGCCTATTTTCACAGACTTCTACTGTGTGCATATTTTGCTGCGAGTATAAGCCATTAATTTATGTTGCAGAAACATACAGTCAGTCACCATCCCCAAAACGGGGAATGCCAAAAGTTTATAAATTCGCACGAATTTATATATTCTCACCGTGAGGTTTCAAACCATAATTCTTTGCCTTAGTGGGCCACCAGCCCACTCACAGCACAACTGGAAAGCGACT
>JAAUYG010074868.1_pt1 | contig 11395 bp, 12 predicted proteins | sample 7278091 | NCBI WGS metagenome assembly JAAUYG01 (sample SAMN14350201, study PRJNA611818) | marine sediment metagenome | isolation source: surface marine sediment (0.6m) | place: French Polynesia: Moorea | collected 2018-08 | reverse complement strand
CTGATATTGGGGACAAAACGTTCAGTTTGGTCTTCTAGCTGAATGATTTTGTTCGGCCTGTGTCCAAAGTTTTGTTTTTCGCAGTTTTCTATCAAATCAAGCGTTCAGTTTGGACTTCTAACTTTTGACATTTTTTTCGCAGTTTTCTAATCAGGCGAGAATACAGGCAAAGAGGAAAAGAAAACAATTCTTCTCCCTCGGTCCTTTGCAACAGAATTCGCGCCAGATTGAACTAGGCCACTTGTCAGCGTCGAAGCCACTCCGCTTCAGCCTGTGGGCAGTGAGACAAAGAAGTCTTGTGGGAAGACTTGTACTCAATGGGGTTGCGAATTGACCACATGTAAGATAAGATGGCCGGAGGCAACAGTCTAGACCCAGAGAGAGAGCTGCTCCAAAAGTTGCGTCCTAAAACACGTTGCTACGTGAGTAACCAAGGTGCAATCAGCTTAACAACAACTCCCTGTAAGTGCATCTTGGCGAAGCTAAGTACACATGCACTTAAACCCAGCTTCATCATGGCAACAAGGCTGTTGTTAAAAACGGCTTCGTAAAAGCTGATGTGTCTTGAATTTATCATGTGATTGTAACAGCTGTGTTTGGTAAACACAGATCTTATGGCGTCACACTTTCAAGTGCAAAGTTCTAAATATTTGTCAAGGACAAAGCACTAAAAATTCATCTTCAAATTTAAAGGAGATTAGAACTGCTTCTCAAAAAGCATCACATCCTGATCAATTCAATTCCAGAGTTTGATAAGGACAACGAAGAATTTTGCTCTGCAAAAAGGACATGAATGGATATCGTCAGGAAAAGTACATTACCCATTATCGAAGACTCCACAAAAGTCGGCTTGATGTGTTTTCAGTCTGGCAGTTCTATAGATCTCCAGAACACCCCTGCCCCAAATCATTGCTTCCAAGCAAATGACAAATGAAAAGATACATGTGGATAATTTTGGTGTTTTCAAAAAAGGAAGGCTCAGGGCCAACGGTCCCAAGGTCCCTTATCCCAAGTTGAGAGTTCTCTTGGCACCAATATCAGAAGTTATGGCCAACAACAAAGGCTTTGGTGGATGCAGAATTATGAAGGCTGAACATAAAAGCGCTGTCCACATCCGGGACGAATTGACGGGACGAATTCATGAATTGAACCAGTGCACTGTTCCCTGTGGGGTGTCCACACTGAACTTGTCCATGAATTGCAATTTGTCCCCCAATTTTATCCCTGGTCTGCAGATAGTTCGCTGTTGTTGTTTTTTTTTCCGACAAAACATGAATGAAGTTCATGTTGAGTTTTGAACATTTTGGTCTCTGCAAGACCTTTGACAAAGCGCCTTTGCAATCCCTCTTAACTTTCAGTCTTGTTTTGACCACAACGGGCTGTTTGTGTGGTGCATATATAAGTACAGGTGGGCAGTTATCCCTGCGTAATTCGAATTGGCTTGTTTTGAAACTCCGCACAATTCAATAACAAATTTCCGAAAAGTTTTCTGTCTCCACCCTTTGAGGAAAAAAATGGTACATTTCGAAAGAAAAATCTGGGAAAAAAATATTTGGATTCGGCAGGGATGCCTGCTGTGTGGTGCCGATGGGTACAGGTGCACTCCCGCAGCATTCAGCATACTTCTAGCATACTTGCAGCGCCAGTACTAAGTACCCTGACAGTACTTGGCTGATAATGAGCTGAGAAACAATAACATCCTGGTGATGGTCCATACATTTGTCTCGGGATCAGTTCCAGGAGTTCTTGTGTCGGATACAGAGGGAGGTGGAGGGGTGAGAGAGCCAAGGGCCAAGAGGTCCTGGGGATCGACACAAGATTTGGGAATTAATCCCCCCCCAAAAGAAGAAAAACATGTTGACATTAGGGAACCTCATGGTGGTTCTTAAATCTCAAATTCCTTCCAGACAAGATATATATTTGGAAAGGTTCCTCAATCTCGCGTGACTTTTGGGACGCGTTCCAAAACTCATGGTCCCCAAATCTCATGATGACACTGGGGTGGCGTTTTAACAAGGCACCCCCTTCCAAAGTGACAAAATCAAACGGTCGATCCATCTCTTTCTGGTTGGTAGTAGATCTACATCCAGGAATTCTGGCGACGGATGCAAGGGATGAGACTGCCAAGAAGTCTGGGGTGGTGTTTTGAGAAGGCAGCCTATCCAGTGGGTGTCCATCCGTTTGTGTCCGGTCAGACTCAGGATTCCCATGGGTGCATGTAGATGCGTAGGGGGTGAGCTCAGAGGCTGGTGTTGCATTGTCAGTTTGCCGAAACCCTCCTTCAAAAGTGCTCAGTGTGTTTTCTGCATGTACCCTTTTTTTGCGTTCTCTGACAGTACACTGGTGTTGATGAATGAAGTGTCTCCCTCAAATTCTGGTCATTTCCTGTCAGTGGTCGGTTTTGTTTGCTTTTGGGGAGAATGTTCTCCCGGAAGTAGTTTCTTCTGGTTCTCATCATGCCTTGTGACCAGAATCCTGGATCCGCGCATTAAGTCATTCACCTGACATAAACCAGAGTAGAATCCGGATCCAAGATAAACGTCCTGTCAGTGGGATTGACGTACTTACGTCAGTCTTACGTCAGCGTAACCGTTACAACCAGGAAGGCGTAGTCGTGCCCTCAGCTGAGGAGAAAGTACAATGGTTCCCGCATAATTCGAAGTCATATCCGCACAATTTGAAATCATTCCATCGGGCAATTTTCTTGGATTACGCCGGGTTTGGAGCAGTTTTGCAGTGACTCTACCATTCTGAAGCAACACAGTCCACTTATTAACGCCGCTGACATGTTTATTGGGAGGGGAGGGGGTGTCTGTTGACCAAGACTACAACAAGGATGACAATGACAATGGCAGCAACAAAAGACTGCCATTGCAACGTGTCGCATTTTGGTCACTTTGCTTCCTGAGAGCAGCGAGGGCCACAAAGCCAGTGCAACAGGCTGCTCTTGAGACAATCGTGAAAACCTGAGGGTAAACAACACAACTTTCAGGGTGAAAAATGATGGAAAACGGAGGCCAGTCATGCACAGCAAGCCAGTGTTAGAGGCACAGGTAGGCCCTGCTTAATCCGAACATGCGTTTTTCAAAGTTGCCTTTTATCTAAAGCATTTTAACCACATCTCAATCCCTGCTGTGTTGCTGCATGCTTAATTCAAATTTTGCCTAAATCAGGATTTTCTCGGTGTTGCTTGTTCGGATTAAGCGGAACCCATCTGTACGAGAGTCCCCCCAACGCCCTGCTGTTGAAGGTTCAACCCCGCTTAATTCGAACCAACCTGATAGGTATTCAAGTGCTTGAATAAAGTGACAGAAATTCTAAGGGAAGCAAATGGTGAACTTTTGCAGGTCGCAAAAAATGCCTTTTTCACCAAACTCACTGATGCATGAATTCTCCAGGTTACAAAAATATCTAAAAAGCGAAACGTATAGATTTTCACTGGGGAATGTAACAATGGTAGGAAGCCCTTTATCCCTGCGCTACAATGAGATCTATTGTCCCGCTATCGTTCTGCCTCTCCAGTTCCATTGTTCCGCTTTTGGTTCCGTGCTTCTATTCTCGGTATCCCGTAACGAAGGTGGCGAAACAAAGACAGAATCAATGGCTTCCGAATCTGTTGTAGTTCATCTGGTTCGGAACCAGCGGGTGGGTTTCAGGAGCCAGGCCAGGCCCACGCAAGATGCGGAAACAGATTTGAGCGCAAAATTGCTTCCCACCCCCTTCTCTAATCCTGCTTCGTGAACACTCCAATCATCAATGAAGAGCTTTCCTGCCATGCATATGTTGTAGATTCCCCTGTAAAAATCTATGTCACGTGACGTGGTACGGTCCACCAATTGTTTTTCTTTTTTCCCCCAGCCTTATTCAAGCAAAAGACGCTGACGACACAAACGTCTTGCGCGAGACATCAAGCCGATTTTTGGTTCCTACAGGTGGCTGGGGGACCGTTTTGTTCAAATGTGGATGATCTGAATTCCTGGGCAATTGAAGTCCTATTGAAATCACACTCCTATCTCTAATGTGTTAATCTGCCTGCTTAATTATTGTTCGTTTCTTGCTTATTTTGAAGGAATTTTGCTTGGTTTTGTTGTTCGGATTAAGCGGGACCACCCGTATTCGGATTTCCAATCTCCATGGGACAATCTTGACGCAAACCTGTGCTTGATGTGTTTTAAGAATCACCCAGCTGAACACACCACATTCAGCCGCGCGGTCTAAAAACACAAGAAACACTGAAGAGACACTGTGGGTGCGACGCCCCCCCCCTTGTGAGTTCATGGTTCAGAGAAAAAGAAATGGAGAGCATAGCATGACACATCCCCAAACTATGGAACATATAAACGCAAACGCCGGCTCCTCAAACCATGAAAAGTGTGACTCCCTTATGGCACGAACAATGTTGAGGATCCGCTGTCACGTGTCTCACCACGTGTTGCTTACTTCCGGTGCTGTGCTGCGCATGACTGGAGCTCCGAGGATAAGCCTCCTGTTCTGTAACCCAACCGTGAAACGCTCAATATTTTCTGCAACAAGATCTATCGTGAGGATTTTTTCTCATTGAAATGTAACTGTTTTGTGTGTTGCGAAGTGTTCGTTTCCTGTGTGTTGACGAGTGGATGAGAGTAGGAACTGAACAAAGGTTCTTGTTTTTTTGGTGGACTCAAAACACCCTGCCCCAAATTTCCCACTGCGTTAACGACACAGTGCGACAAACACTATTCCACTAATTCATTAATTCACAATTTCAAAACTGTTTTTTTATATAAAAAGCCTTCTATGAATTGTGAAATTATTCAAATGCAGGTTTTTCCCTTTCCCTTGCAGAAACGAAAAAAGTTATTTTTTTCTCTTTGGAGTATGGAAGAGCCAATTGGGTACTGAGAGAGAAGCCATCTCTGGGCAAAACGAATCCAGATATTTTTCTCCGTGCCATTTCCTGCCAGCAGCCATGTTTTTGTTAGTTACCTCACATCATCAGAGAGTACTGCGTACATTGCATTGAGAGAGATTGATGAACCTACCGCCGCATTAAAAATGCATGGCGTCCCATCTGTGTTGCGTTTCTAGGGGCTGATCAAGGATTGTGGTCACGGGTTCGTTAAGCATGGTGTATCACGATTCGAAAGTGCCTTGAAAAAAATCTTGGAAATTTTCATTGATCAGGGAATTCTTTCAGGCTCCTCTTCCAGGAATTTGTGAGACCTTCTCCACTTGATCTCTCTGTATTTGTATCTGCTGTGATTTTCAGCTCTGTCCTCCTCTCCCACCAACATCCAGGGAGGGCCTGACAAAGAGAATTCTCTGTATCTGAGACCAGACCTTAATAGACCCACCTCTTGTTTCAGTCAACGTTTCCTGGTCAACACAACGTAACCTCTCTGCTGGTTGCCTCTGTTTGTGTTTGCGTCTGTGTCTGCATAAGGATTTTCAGGTCTGTCCCTTCCGCCAACATCCATTCTGGGTCCTGAACGGAGTTCGCCTTGCTCAGCTTGCTGGCTCCCAGTCCTTTGTGGATCCACCTCCGTTTTTAATCAACGTTTCCTGGCCAACACAACACAACCTGCTCCTCTGAGTGTCCGTGTGCGTTGTGTGGTGCAGAGTGCAGGTTCAACAAGCCTGTTGACTCTGTGTCTGTACAGAGCAGCTAATACAGGACTTTCAAAAATCCTGCAAAGGCAATACAGAATCAAATTGGTTGACCCAAAAAGCTGGAACTCAGCACTTGAATTGGATGTGTGATGAACTCGCTTGAGCCTTAAATTCAAGGGTGATTGCGCGTGTTGTGCAATTTTGATTCAACAGGCCTGTTGACTCTGTGTCTGTACAGGCGCAGATCCAGGACTTTCTTTTTTTGTCGCACAGACTCTGAGCCTAATATGGCTCTCAACGACAGAATAGGGCCTGTGGTTATACACTTGCTTGAAGCCTGCTGCTCTGAGTGTCTGTGCCCTGAGCAAAAGTCTGCTCCCACGAGATTGTGTGTGTGATGCTGAGTGCACAGCGCTGTGTCAGCGTCCAGGCAGGCCTGATGCTGGGGATTGAGGATGGTGGGGGGAGTAGGGCTACTTGGTTCAGAGGTGAGGGTCCCAAGCCCAGAAAGGGATGTCCACCTGGGGTGGGGGGCCTTCCACAACGACCACATGCGCATGACTCCACAAGGCCACCCCGGCTGACAGCTCAATTTACAAAGCTGAAATCAGCTGAAAAAATCTGTTTCAATTTAATTGGGGACCACACTACCTGGGAACCATTACCCACGACGAGAGAAACAGAAACCCCGCACTGTTCCAAGATAACTCCAAAAAACATTTTCTATCTCTGCAGTGTGCACAAATCAAAGGAATCAGCCAGAAAAGAAACACATTTCTAATCCAGTGCGGACCACTGCACTTGGGAACCACTCTATCACCCGTGTTGGGAAATCAGTCAGAAAAAAAGAAACATATTCGAATCCAGCGGGGACGACTGTAGTTGGAAACCATGACCCATGACGTTTCTGGGTAAAACGGAAAGCGCAGTTTAATGTTGGGTGTGTCGGTGCAGGTTAATCTGATCATTGATCACATCAGTTGCTCGTAAAATTCGCATCCAAAACGACCATCCGGTGACAAAGGAGCTGACAGACACAGGGGGTTCCGCTGTTTTCAACCCTGCATAATTCGTAAATTTTAATGCATAAAACGACTGTTCTGCCGCCCTAGGAGAAAGAGAAATATATTTGGCCTGATGTTCTGACCCAGGATTAAATTTTGACCTTGGGGCAGGAAACTAAATCCTAACTCTCTGATGCTCTCTGGCAATTCTCCACCCCAACAAACAGGTCTGCATTTGAAAAATGGGGAAGAATAAGAGAAAGCGGAAGAGAATGGACACCCACATCGGTGCGCCGTGAGGCATCAATGGCTGCAGAATTCCGCCTGGAAAACTAGATGTTTAGGCCGCGCAGAAGAAACGGGGCGGCCTTACGTGTTGTCCAAAGTTGTCGGCCTTGTCCCCTCGAGTGCCCATGGTGGGGGGCGACTCAGTACAGGTGGAATTCCCATGGGGAGGGCGTCGTGATGCTTTTCCGCTGACTAATCGTTGTTCCACACGCCAACATTTCAGCAAGAGAAATTCTCCACCATCAAGCTGTTTTGCCCATGGTCAGGAAACATTACGACAGCAACTAAGCTCAGACCTGTGTCCATTCCTTGTTTTTGCGTGATTATTGCCTCTGCTTTTCACGTCCTTGTTCAAACAGACAACAGCAACTTCGCTCAGAGCTCTGTCCTTGACAGCCAGACAATCAGCAGACAATCTGAAGCCGGAAATCCCTTCAGGTCCAGATGACATTGATAGAGACACAGCCAGGCTAAGTCAGGGTGGGTCCCAATCTCAATCCCTCGACGACACGTGTCACCGTATCTCCACAAGCACTCTGGCCATGTTCACACTTGTGGGTGTTGTATATTCTCTCAGTTCTCGCAAGTGTGAATATATATACTTGCAAAACCACACACAAATGCCATTAATTTTGTGTGTGCGATCTCTCAACAGAAAATCTGCAGGTCAATCAGGTCTTGAATTTCTCGCTGAAAGAATTTTTTTCGGCAAGTGTGAATTGGGCTTCAGGCGCTCCAGCTCAGACCTGTGCCCTTGACAGACAGACAGACAGGCAGGTCTAGACTGCAGTGATAGAGAGCCATGCTAATGCGAGGGTGGGTCCCAATCCCTGGAGGATCTGTCGATGTCAGGTGTCAGAGGTTCAGATGGCCTTAATGGGTGAAATACGTGTAGCCTGCCAGTGTCAGCGCTTTTGATGGCTTCCCAGTGCACTGGTCTGTCCACGAACCTCAAACCTTCGCCCTGAGTTTTTTTCCCTTCTGTCCTTTTCCAGGATTGTTGTTTGTGTGAATTGTGATACGACGCCCACCCTCCCCCTGTGCACTGTTCTGGGCGCGAACGCGCACAACCTTCTCCGCTTTCTATCGTTATCCAGAAGTTGTCGTTCCATCTCGTGCTGGGGCAGCTGTATCAGGAAATATCAGACGGAACACATGCGCGTGACGCACATCTTGCCTGAAGATTAAATCTCTCTGTTGGTCACGCGACTGTTTGCCTGCACTTGTTGCCTTTTCTCCTGCTGTGTCTGTCAGATAGAGAAAGAAAGAAGATGAAGAAGAGAGAGAGAATGAAAGAGACAGAAAAAGAAAGAAAGACGCAGAGAGAGAGAAACACAGCAAATGACATGAGAGACAGGGAAAGAGAGATGAGCAACTGAGCAAGAAAGTGAGACTGAGTGTGCGTGGTGTGTGGTGAGCATGTAAAATTCTGAAAGTGCATAATTTTGAGCCCAAAAGCAGAGACACCCCTATCCAGGGGCACACACTGCTCTGTTTAGACTAAGAAGCAGGCAGTGAACTCATGACCTTGGCTGCTCTGAAGCTGGCACCAGGCACCAATCCAGGATTCTGCTCTGACCAGGAACAGATGCTGACCCTGAGTGTTGCCAGGAAACCAGAAACTCTCAAAGAAAGGCCAGAACACAGGTCCACCCCCACCACTTTTAGCCATGAAACACGAAATAGAAACATCTGGAGGGTTAGTCGAGCCAGTGTCAGCATTTCAGATGACGACCCCAGGGGAAACAACCTTCCAGCGCTCTCGCCCCAGAAAACTATGAAAACTGATCAGGTGGTCCCATCAAACTGGAAGCCGCGCCAAAGAAGAGGATGGCCTGCAGGATACTGTGTTGTACGAACTGAAGAGTCAGACAATGCCCAGCCATACCAACAGCTGAAGCCATCAAACAGCTGCAATTATACAGAAAAAAGTGAAAAATACCCAACCACAATGCATCCTGCTGTAACATGCTCTCTGGACAACTTTAGAGTATGTTGGCGTTGGAGTGTTTCACCCTCCCTCGGTCTCAGAGGTGGAATTTCAGAGAGACGGTCTCACCCGCTGACACCGGGACCTTCGTCCTCAGGTTGATCCAATCCCTACACCTCAGATCCCCGCATACAGTTTCCCCGCACGGAGCTGTGCTTGGTATCGCTGGTGTATCAACAGACCCGTCTCGGTGCACGTGTACTAAGCTTCAGGTAGGCCTAATGACTGCGGCAGGAAGGCTGGCGCTCTAATCAATATGCATTTAGACCTGCGCAATGAGGTCCTGGCCCAATGCTGCGCAGAATCGAGGAAATGAGCGGCCCAAGGTTGGCACGTGAACCCGTGAAGACATTACAGGGAATGAGTAGTTTCATTGTGATGTGATAAAGGTGTGTCCTCGGCTGATGAAGAAAGTTTGCAAAGCTGTTCACATTGGTGTGAATCTGTTCACACCATGTTCACACTTGTTTGCTTGTTCACACAACATGTTCACACCTGGTGCGCCCGCTCACGCATGTTCACAGGCATTCACACAACCAAAAGATAAACCAGTTATCCCCCTTGCGCCAAGCAAAAACAAGAAGAAACAATGTTCTTTCTCTCACCAAGAATCGAATCAGACCATGATTCTACTTGGCCTGATTTCCACCCCATCCCTTTGTTTGTTTGTTTGCGTGTTAATTGTCATCATCCAAGGTGAAATTGCAAAAAAAATAACAAAAAAAAAACAAAAAGAAACAGCAAATATTTGACACGACTTGGTTGCCATGGTTCCGGGGAAACTGCGTGCGATTCCCCTGCGGAACCAACCGGAAGTGGATTGACATGGTTTTTTGCGGGAAATTAATGGCGGGAAAATGTGCCGCGAAATATTCATAACCGTGTCCGTAATGGTTTTTTGGCCATTGATGAGTTTTCTGGTTGCCAAATAGATCTGAAGTATTCAACCCCACGAAGAAGTGAACAGGTTGGAATCAGAATTGGTCACCTGTGCAGGAATCTTGGATCACAAGAAAAAACATCAGAAACCTTTGTTTTTGCAACACGAAAGTGCCTACAAGTACACAGCTATATCCCTATTTCCTGGGTTTGAGGATAATAATCATCATTTGCATTCGAAGCTGGGTGATTGAACTGTCTGTTCAGAAAGGCAAATTGTGCTTCCTGTGCAGGAATCCGCGTTTGCGTATTGGTTCTCGTGTGCACAGGTCTTTGACTCAAGGCAAAGGGAATCCTCAGTCGCCCAACCCTGAGTCAATTGGTTTTTTTCAGAATCTTGCAGCTTTCAACAAAGAATAGAATGAGGAAACATCAATTTTGGGAGCAAAAGCGAAGGGGTTTGCCTTCATTTTCGTCTGTGAATACAGCATGCCCAATTCTACGCTGTTTATATACACAGGAAATGCGCACACCAGCCCCGAAATCGGCTTGATGTGTTTCGGCCATTCCTCTTCCTACAGGTGTGTCCCGTTTAATGAAATCTGAATTCCAGGAAATGTCAAAGTCCAACGGAATTCACACTCCTATCTCTCATGTGTTAATCTGCCCGCTTAATTCAAAATTCACTAAAGTTGAAAGAATTTTATTTGGTATCTCTTTTTGCGAATTAAGCGGGAGCTACCTGTGTTTCCAGCGAAACGTTTCATTTTGGGCCTGGACCTCCCTGAATTGTCTGGGTCTGTCCCCTGTTCACAGAGACCCTTCCGTCTCTTCCTCGCAATGGAGCAAGGTCTTGTGCAGAATTCATGGAGCTGTTTTATGCTACAAGTCATTTATTTTACCCAAAAGAGGATGAGATATTTTTGGGTTTCTGGCAGAAATAGACCCAGCTGGCCTTGGAGGGAAGTTCTTTGAACCTGCTCAGAGCTTTGATAAGGCACAATGAAAGCCGCGTGAAGGATCTTGACTTCTGTGGAAATTTGCCAGCTGCTGTACGCATTTTGAGACGGTGGATTGGGGTTTCGTAACTATCCTTGATGCGGTGTGGTACAGGTTGGTCCCGCTTAATCCGAGCATGCATAAATCAAATTCACGATTGATTCAAATTCTTCTGGAAATCATCAATTGTATACACCTCTCATGTCTTTTTGTGCGCTTAATTCAAAATATACCTACCTCGAAGAATTTTTGCTTGGTTTTGTTTGTTCGGATTATGTGGGACCCACCTATGCCCCAACAATTCCTTCTCTTTTTTCCTGCAATTGTGCAGGTTTTCGCACATTTCAGATTGTCTGTTTTTCACTTGAGACAGTGGCCTGCTGGTCTTAGTACTTGCAGAGGGCTTAAGGCAAAGAAAGGCAAAGGGAACTTGTTTCATCCTTCTGGGGCAGACCTGTGACTGTGGGGCGACGGGTGTAAAGTTGGCTTGCAATGCCAATTTGCATTTGATGTGGCCATGCTTGCAACAAGTAGAACCCGCGTTCTTAGCATAACTAAGTTTTGAAACCAAAAATAGGAAAAAATAAATCTCAAAATGGCATCAAAATCCACAGGTCTAAAAGACTCCACTCAATTGGAAAATGTG
>JAAUYG010285630.1_pt1 | contig 11396 bp, 6 predicted proteins | sample 7278091 | NCBI WGS metagenome assembly JAAUYG01 (sample SAMN14350201, study PRJNA611818) | marine sediment metagenome | isolation source: surface marine sediment (0.6m) | place: French Polynesia: Moorea | collected 2018-08 | reverse complement strand
TCTGTACATTTTATGGAACAGGAACATTTCATACAACAGTAAGACGCCCGACCGTTTCATGATTTATTTTCTTTAACTCACAGTAAAATATATCGTATTCGCAATGCCATTTACATGTTTTCCAGAACATTCTCTCTACATATATGTGTGTATAGTAATGGTGACATTGTAGAAATAAATCCGTCACAACAGAAAAACTGAAGTATGCAATACTGTGGTATATATAAGAATGCTAAAGTAACAAGATGACAATACCATATTAATTACTAATGTGTTATTCAGCAGTTTACTGACTGGATACCGAACTGCTCAAAGAAAAAGCTTTAGATCCTATGTCGGCTCATAGGATGAGCTAGGATGGGATAGGTTGTATGTCGGCTCACCAAGAACCGACATACAACCACAAGCTTCCTGCTTAAATTGCTAGTTTCTACACTGACCTCGCAGGCTCAATTTGTTAAATTACAAGAAACATGCTCACTGACAAATATAGCAAAGCAGTGTTCCTAGTTTAAGGAATGTTACCAAATTTTGATCAGTGTAGGAATACAGAAGAGACCAATTTAGTTCGAATAAGTTTGACCGCATGGTGAAACTTTTGACCGCATGGTGAAACTTACTCAACCCACAATCTATACTTCAAGCTGTCCGTCCTGCATCTAAGATCAAATTTGCTCATCCCAGAATCTATGGTCAAATCTGCTGATCGCACAATATATTTTCATCCCACTACCCATATTATTGAACCTTGTCCCACAATCTGTATTGTCAAACCTCATCCCCCAATCAATATTCATGTATTATCAAACCTCAATCTATATATTACCAAACCTCATTCCACAATCAATATTATCAAATCTGCTTGCCCTACAATTATACCTGCAGTTTCTGTCTATTTTTAAAGAAAGCCCACCTCTACTGACGAGTTTCTTCACAGTTACAATACTGTTTGCCGATGCCAAAGTGACCCTTTATGTATGTGTCATCTAGGTAGTAGAGCCAGTTTGATCTGGTCTCCCTAATAAAGTCATGAAAGTGGTTTCAGTGCACTGGCTTTCAGAATGCTTGGTACCGTAGGCTCAATCTGTACAATCAGTGTACATGCAAGTCGATGAAGACGTATTGTACACCAGGTCTGACAATAAAGGTAAATAATTTTGTCATGTCCGTACCAGTACATGTGTGTTTGTCACCGACACATCCAGACTTTGCCCTTTGACATAAATATATCCCAAACATATTTGCATGGTGCAAAAATCAATATATTTGCCACAGACACCAATAATTACATTTCCTGAATTAGGTACTGGAAGCATAACGTGCATACACATACCTTGATACCAATACACAGTATTTTGGACCTCATGAAAGGCTTCATTGGTACATATACATCAACACAGTCCAGCAGCATCCGGTGTTTACTAGCAATGACTTTCTGGCACACCACAGCTTACAGAAATACCGATATATTGTTATAGTGAAAGTCAATTTTGGAAGGTCAACCATTTTTGTCTACAAATGATGGGCAAATTTTGTTCTTTTATATAGAATTGGTCTCTGGATATTAGTTTCAGATACATGTATTGAAATGGGCTGGTACATAATACATGCCTCTATTTTGTGAAAATTTCGTCTTCCAAGACGAAACTGTCATGCATTTGACAGTGGATTATTGTCAAGGAAGGTTTCACATTACTGGTTGTATACACCTATGGTCTTCTTAACAGAATTATTAATAGCCAAGCACTTCTTAGTAGAAAATCCTACAATTACTTAATAGTCACTATGCTGATATTTAATGCCTCCTTCGTTAAATACCTTTTTTGAAAAAAGTAAACCAGGTAATGACTGGATTATGCAAGCAAAAATATGTGTGACGTAAAAGGAATGTTTCAGAAAAGAAGATTCACACATATCGTGCAAAATGACGTATACTGCGTGTTATCAACAACAGCTTAGAGTGAAAAATACAACAGCCAGCAACAATGCAGAGGAACAACAGCTAAACTACTGACATTACAGATATTTGTGGAAAATAAGTGAATCAATATATATATATATATGTGTGTGTGTGTATGTGCTCGATACAAAAGGGTCTGATCAAGGATTTAACTAATTGCTGATGTTACCATTTTATATACATTTGGGCAATCTGAATAAACCCGGCAAATTGTACAATGATTTTTATCTTACCATTTCAAAGCAACACAATACTGTAAAGAGTAAATACAATGCACATGTATGTGTATATAAGGCCACTAGAAATTTGTGCTATAAGTTAATTTATAGTGCAATTAACTAAGCAAAGGATAAACATGATCAACCTGGAAAGTGGAACATTTTGACACAACACGGTACTAGAGAGGATACAATGTTTACAGCCGCCCCTCTCTTAAAAAACCCTCTCTAGAGACGACTCTCCTCTAAAAAGAACACACATTCTTGGCAACAAGTACCATGAATGCATGTGAGGCCAAAGGACACCTCTCAAATAAGGACAGAATTGTTTTGCAGACAGGGTGTCCCTGTTAGAGGGGCACCCCTGTACACACATTGTATGCACTGGGCACAATACCAAAATCTTTCAGCAGTAGCCATGAAAACAGTAACTAGTAACTACATGTATGTATATACAACTCCTATAAACTACATAATCAAGTTTCAGCTACAACAATTTGACAACTACTAGTGTAATCCAGACAGCAGTATTGTATGTATGTTCATCACTTTCTGTTCTGTCAATATCACAGATTTGACAACTGGCATAACTTTTTCCTCGATACCGGATTGCTTTTACAGTGACTGAAATATGATAATCACAAGCGTCGTCAGCAGTTTTGCATAGAAAGTACTTTCCACAGCAGTGTAACTACAACAATAAACACTGTGGTTTGGTCAGCTTTCAATATATAATCATAAGAATATATACCAATTCATTGTACAGTATCCCATATGAAACTTTCATCACAGGAATGCAAGGGTGGGGGGAGACAAGGCAATATTACGGTCCACTAAAATTCACATGTGTTAGTTAAGCATATTAACATCTTTGCAGCAAGAATGCATACGGCATCCTAAGGGTGTTCATATATCCCTGTACATGTATATATATATACAAATTAGAACTGCCAGAATTTGCAGAATTCAGATTTATTCCATGATGCGCTTCCAGTGTGAAGAAACATTCTTTATGCATGTTATACATGATCCTTTGAAAAATTTGTACACTCAAGTTCTAACTAGTGTAAATAAGGCAATACTTCTGTTTGAAAAGAGTATATGGTGGTTGAAATGTGACAGAATAAACATGTAAACTGTTTGCACATCACAGTCCAATGTATATACAGCAAAGTGTAGCAATCTGAATTCCCGGGACTGTATCCTACGGAATTCCCACTAAAACGCAGTTATTTAAATCAGTAGTGCTCTCACCCCTGACCCCTCAATGCAATCACCCCCATAAACAATCAGCCAATTATTTCATTCGTTGGTCCTGCGTATAATTTGATGTTTGAGTACTCATCTGGTACATGATTTATCTTCTATACGTACATGTCTAAAATATCTACAACCTGTCTCAACATACAGTTGTATAGTTTTGTAACATAAACAAGTGTACTGTATTGAGAATTGGGACTCAAACACCAACAAACACATCGTCACAATAATTATGTGGAATGACCTTTGTGGAATACTACTATAGCAAAAATACAAGCATAACACTTATTAATAATCAATGTATACTTCCTTTAGCTAGTGCATCACTGCGAATGATCCCATACAACCAACAATACTGATCCAAACCAACGTGTCATCACAGCGTACACATTTTTAAGTGTGGTTTAAATACATATGGATGGGTAATAACCTCATGAAAAATGTCTAAGTTTGTGTATGAATGCCAGTGGCTTATGGCAAAAATGTAACCAATATTTCATAAACACTTTTGTGTGCATGTATACATAAACATTCTGAAATATAACATTGGTAAACTTACAACAAAGTATAATACACGCAAGGCATACAATGCCACTTCTAATTTACACACCATAACCAAATCTATATTATTGCTTATGAAAAAGTCATTGGTCCAACAACCCATATAAGGATCACATGTCGGTTTTAAAGCCGACAACTAAAAGGAACTTTTTGTTTGTCAGTAGATTTGTAGTCAAATCAAGCGCAAAATTTGAGCATATATCTCCAACTATGCTACTGACTCATTCAATACCTTAAGATTGTAACAGCATGTTAAATTTGTAGGAATTTGGTGTGTTTACTTGTCATTGCAGGAATGTTAACAGACGTCTTACTGAGCAGTGGACGGTGAGCTGGTTTGATGTCGTATTTTATGAGCATTCATCTGCGCCGGCCCTAGCGCCACCTGTTGACAGAAGGGCTGAGTACAGTGGTAGTGCGTCTGCCTGGCGCTGTAACTACACGAAGCTTTGCTGCATGGCTGACTTCCGGTGAACTTCTCAAAACCCTGCGCTTGGATGTTGAGCAGTTTGGCATGGTGCTTACGATGGGCTGCAACTTTGTTGGAATCGGTACACACGAAGGAACACTTGCGACAGTGGAAGTGCGAACTCTTGCGCGAATGCTCGCAGCCCTCTTGGTCACATTCCACATTGCCACGGAACTGCTGAAATTCGTCTCCCATTAAGGCATCCAGCCGTTTGTGGCGATCATTATGCTGTGCCATGCGTGAGCGATCGGACAGCGAGTAGCCGCAGTCAGGCCGCAGGCAGTGGTAGTGGGATTGGCTGAGGCGATATGCGCAACGCTCTTGATTGCAGTCGACGTTGAACTTGAATTTCTGGTAACCATCGGGGATAAAATCTGCCTTTGGGACTGGTGGAGGCTGAAGAATGTTTCCAGGAAATGGAACAACTAACGGGACCATGGGTGGCTGGAGATCAGATGGTGATGGCTGTGCCTTTGTGCTGGGGACGCCTGCTTCAATTTGCATCATGACAGAAGGATGGGTAGGAATCAAGCCTTGAGCAGGCACTGCCTGGGTTGGAGTTTTGGTACCTGATAGCCTTGGGCTGGATCCACGGCTACCCCCGGAGCTGGACAGTTTTCTCATCTTGGCTACGGCGACATCGGCGTCAACGAAATCTTTGTGCTTGGTCGCGGTTCTTTTCCTGGAGGATCTTCTCGCTGCGGTGACGTCCCCGTTGGAGTCGCTGCTTTGTCCTTCCCTGTCTGCAATGTGTGTCTCATCGATTATCAGGTTGTCATCTCCGTCTTCATCCCTGTCATCCTCCGGCTTAGAGATGGACAGATCCATGGCTGAATTTCCATGCTGCTTGAGGAGGTTGGAGAAAGTAGCAGGGTTGAGATTTAGGGAAGAACTTCCATTGAAGCTTGATGCATCGTCACCTTCATTGGTTTCATCTGCCGATTCTTGCCCCGAGCTCTCTTTGACCTCGCTTTCCATCTGTCCGAATCGAAGGCCGTGTTTTGTGACATGAAGCTGAAGGCGTCCAGAATCAGAAAATGCCTGGTTACAGTCAGAGCAATGGTAGTGTTCCTTCTTCTTCAGCTTGCAGAATGGTCGCCCGCAACTTTTAAGTCCATCAAAATGCATGTTTTTCCTTAGCGATGGCCAGTCCAGTTGAGGTGGGAGTTTCTGGCGCTTGTTTTGCAGCAGAGAACTCAGTGGCAGAGCATTATTTAGTGCAACAGGAGCAGCTATTTGTGTGGGAAGTCGCATTCCGCCTCCAGAGCCTACCACAGTGGAACCCCCTGGCTTGGGAGCAATGTTGACTGGTGGTTGACCTATTGCAGCAATGCCACTAAGGTTCGCAAGCACTGGTCCTCCTGCTCCTGACACAATAGTTGAGGTTTTGCCTTTGGAAGCTGTAGTAGTAGGCGTGGTTTCCAGTTTGACAGTAGTAGTAGACCCTATGGCCTGTACTGGCGTTAGAACCAGTGGTGCCATCACAGGGGTACCAGTGCTGGCGACGGATGGCACGGCGACCATCACCGATGGGGTTGTGGCGACCTGAACCAGGGCAGAGGAAGGAATGATGGCAGGTCGTGGCATCCCAGACACAGGGAAAAATGTTCCTGCTGCTCGTATCAACCCCGGAGCCAGAGCTTGTGGAGCTGGAGCAGCTACACGCGGCCCCGCCAACTGCATCGGCGGGATACCCCGCAAGATATCGGACTTCAGAATACCAATAGATGGAGAGGGGGTCAGTCCCATTTCAGCCAAACGATGTTTCTTGTCGTGTTGTGCCATGGTGCTCACACGGACGAATGAATAGTCACATCTCGGTCGCACGCAGTGGAAGTGACGATTGGCCCTGTTGTTGTGGCAATGAGGCCTGCGACAGTTGACGTTACGTTCGAAAAATTCAAATCCATCAAGTATCGTGATGTAACTGTGGAAATCTTTGGCATGGAGGCTGAGGACATCAAAGCGGTCAGTTGCATGATGACAGCGTGCTCTTACACAATGGTAGTGGTCCATCATATAAAACTGACATTTCTCATCAGGACACATTTCGCCGGCGCGGAACTGACGGAAACCTGCAGCAATACAGCTCTCCGAACCCATGACCCTGGCCTCGGACGCTATCTCTTGCTCACTCATTTCAATTTTGGGAACCAACGGGATCTCAGAACGGGGATATTTGGGTGGTCGCCCACGGCGACGCTTCAAAGATTCTGGACTGCGCATTCCTGCTGAGGCTAGCCTCCGTCCGGCTGCTGTTCGAGCGTACTCATGGATCTTGTGATGATCCAAACGACTGAAGATGGCATCGTCTGTTGTTATCACATGGTCACAATCCGCCTGTAGCAGAAATACATGTAAATACTGTACAATATAACGGATCATTGGTTGAAGCTAGTTCCCACAGCAAAACAGCTTACAAAGTGCTCATGAAATCTCAGATAGTTAATATATACACCGAGCGTTGTCAGAAAGCTCATACTATTGACTGGTAAATAGAGTGAAACTTGTACATATATATGGACCACCCTAGGGAACATTAAAATGTGGTCTTTATACACAGATGGTCTTTATATGCAGGTTCAATAGTATGGAAAATATACTCCATGGGGATCTGCAAAATATGGTCCTTATAAGCAGGTGGTCTTCATAAAACCTACTCATACATAACCACTAACTTTATTACGCTGATAAGTTAAGACCAACTTCCCAGACCCTAAAGTCAGGTCTTCTGGCACCTACCCATACACAGTGGTAATGGCTCTGTCCCCTGTTATAACGGCATCCCTCTTTACACTTCATTCCTTCCTCATACAAGGTATACGACATGCTGCTGATACGATCTTGCAGTTCGTGACGTCTGGGTGGGAATAAAGGGTTCAACAAAATAACTTAAACACCAAGTTAAGTATTTACCAGTAAGCACATTGTCTCATCTACCACTCTTGGTGTTTTCAGATGTGAAATAGGATATGGTTGATAAAACAGAATACACTGGTCCATCTACCTATTAAAGAACACTCTCCGAAGAGGACACCCCTCGAGAAAGGACACAAATTCTTGGCAGCAAGTACCATGAATGCATGTGATGCTCCCTCTCACTAATGGAAACCTTTCTAATAAGAAGAGCATTATTTGGCAGAAGGGATTACACTGGGTATCTACATTGTATTAGCATGGACTTCTGTATTCAATATGTGGTACAGACTGGTCCCTCTCTTCTTGCTCTTGGTGGCCACTCTCCGCAGCGGCCGCCCTCTCTAATGCGGCCACAATTTTTTGCCATTGCTACTATGAATGCCTTTACTTCTCCCTTTTGTCCAAAGGCCACCTCTCGAATGTGGCCACAAATTCTTGGCACATCAGGTGGCCTTATGAGAAAGGGACTATTGCAGTCCTTCTCCTACATAATCACCCTATTTGCCAAGAATCTGTGGCCACATCAGGTGGCCTTAAAATGGCGGAGGGAATAACTAAATGTATTCATAGAAGTAGCGGCAAAGTTTTCAGAGGATGCCCTCTGTTGAGAGTGGCAACCAAGAGACAGACATACCACTGTCACTCCATCTGCCTGATTTTGAGTATAAAGTGACCTTGTTTGAAATGAAGCAAGTTTAGTAGCAAAGTACTGTGAATATAGCTGATGTGACCTCTCACCAAACTTGGGGCATATTACTATGGACAGAATTATTTGGCAGAAAGGGAGATGCCTTATTACAAAGACATCTTGTGGTATGTACATGTAGCTGCGCATCTTTCTTCCACCATACTAGTAACTCCAGGAACAGCATATAAACCCATTACAGACATTTATGGCGGTATACATTTAGCTATTCTGTATTGTTTTCTGCATTAATGACAACTTACTTTGCATGCTCGCGTACACCATCTTTGGAACGGAAGAGCATCCCGCACCCTGATACATTACAGTGGTAGTGATCCTTGTACAGAAACTGGCAACGCGAGTGGCAAGGATCATTGGCTGTGTACCTTGAGACAAAACAGATGCATTTCTAACTTTATACAAACAATCTATCCAAGTAAAACACAGTCACATCAAAATTTTACCGCCACTGATTTTGAATTAAGGCCCCCTTTCTCGTCAAGATAAATTCATATCATATAGTCAAACATCAGCATCAGAACTACCTACATGATAAACATGTACATGTACAAAGCTAACAATGTGCCTGTCAGTAATTGCAATGCTAATATCCTTAGACAGGTATGTCAAATCAATATACACCCATGAATCTCTTATACAATTCTCCCTTTTAGAAACCCTTATGAGTTGGTGCCTGAGAGCTATACCTCACAACAATTAATACTACTAAGCCTATTTAACTGTATAGATTGAATTCATGCAGCTCATGCAGATTTACCTGGTGAGAAACCTTTTCCAAGTTTCGTCTCTTTCTTTCTTTTCATTGACTGGAGGCAGTGACCTGGGTATAAACTCGGAAGGTCCTTGAGCCATCTGTGGCGAAGCTGATCGCAAAGACTCGCTTGTGTCATCTGCCGGTGAAGCTTTCCCTGTAACGATCGCCGTCGGAATACTCAAGTTCAGCGAGCTTTCCAACAGCTTTGGACTATCTGGATCTTCCTTAGTGATCCGTGAACCCATTCTGGATATGTCAACTGAGGCTCTGGCTGATTCTGGGTTCTCCGATTTGATTTCTACTGGTTCTCGTTTTATTGTGCTGCTAGCCTCTCTGAATGAAACTGGGTCGGCTCTTGCACCACCTGGTGGTTTCGCAGCCACTTTTGGCTGGCCAATCACATCTCGGATACCAGCACTGGCCCGGCGATTCAGCTTCATAAATTCTTCAAGGTCCACATATTCCTGTTTTTTGAGACGAGCCACAATGTCAGCAGCTCCAGCGGCAGCACTGGGTAATTTCGGTGCTCTTGGAGTCGATTTGTTGACAAGCGACTGTTGCATCGCCATGGCAGCGGCCTTGTTGCGCTGCTCATTGCAAAATCGTTTGTAGGCATATTCAAAATCGCGGCGTTCATGCTTACGTTTGTGGGAGTAGAGCTGCGTGGTGGAATGGAGTACGTATTCACACCCTGGCAACAGAATTCACAAGTTAAACCATAATGATAACACAAACAATACATCGTATCATTCTTTGTGCAGAAGAAAATAGCAACGCATGTGCACCATATATCAATAAGTAGCAGTAGCAATTAACCACATTTCTTAATTCAACCACATGTGTCAATCTCATTAGCAATTAACTACATGTCATTTTACAATATATTTTTAATTACCCCCAATTGTACTTCAAGGTAACATACTTCAGCTTTGCTGGAAAACTCAAATACCTGTACCACACTGCTGCTTGGTATACATGCACATATTCTGCAAGTATTTTTGCTTACAACATCACACACTTTGCACAAAATAGCCATTGCAGGCCACTCAGATATTATGTGAACTGTATGTAATTGTAATTCACTGTCTGAAACTTCATGACCCAAACGACTTTTGTGTTATGATGAACTCACCTGGACGAATGCAATGTATGTGGTTGCTGACTTTGCTGTAGCGACAGCCCTTGTGACTACAATGTTCATATTTCATAAACTTCTTGAATCCATCCCTGGCAAGAACTTCATCTTTTTGGTGGTATGTTTTATGTTTCTCTGAAAAATCCCCCCAAAAAACAAATAATAATTATCTGAATATGCGCATACACATTGAAATTACTGCTGCCAGAGAATGACTAGCTGTCTGTATATACCAACATTTTCTGCTGCATAGATCTATATAACGTACATGCGTTAAAATCATACATGGGATAAAATCGAATCAACTGAATCACGTGAACCGGCCGTTTTGGGAAATCGATCTAGCGAACCGACCAAATTCTTATCTTGTGAGTCACGATCTGCACTCCTCACTAAAGAGCAAGTAGCGATTTGGTGCCCCTGCTTATTTACCGATTCGTGAACCAGGCCACCTATAAAACTGCAATCTGATGAGCCATTCCCTTGCTAGAATAGCGATCTGCGGTTTGCAGTTGCTGTTAAATTCCTGTCTGTAGGGTGAATTGATCTGCGGCTAGACCACGGCTGTTTATAAGCTTTTATAAAGATTGATCTGCGACTAGACCATTTCTGTTAAAGAGTGACCTGCGACTCACCATGGCTGTTAAATATTGATATACGGTTCAGTTAGGGGTCTTAAATAATGATCTGCGATTCGCAATTCTATGTTAAAAAATATAACTTGAATCGGACCATATTTTGTACACCCATGGATGTGTACCCCTATATAGCCTGCCCTCATAGCACAGGAAAAGGCAGAGAACACACACATTTTGTGTGTAACATTAGTCAGTGCCTCTTTGCAGTCATAAAAATACACCTTCAAAACATGTGTTCCGGCCACACCTGGGAATAGCATAGCCTTCCCAAATAATGCAGGAAAAGAAAGAGACCATACATATATCCTGTGTAACCTTAACAGTCTTGTACAAAATATGTGAGTGTATACACGTATGTGAGCATTGTGTGACTACATTGCTCGCATGTGTAATGATATATGTTAAGTGTGGTTTGTGTTCCGGCAGTTTGTAATACCTGATGAATCACTAATGATAAAATAAAACTTGGCCAAAGGTGAACCTTTATTTTAGAGCATGCCTGGTATGCTAACTGACATATGTGCTTTCTTTGCCAACGAGTATGAGGAATCTTTTCTCCCGCAGTCTGCCATAATGTGGAATTTGAGAACTTTTATCTTCAGATATACAGCTGTTTGTCATGTATGCATTGGGTGGCAACTGAAAAAATAAGTTTTGTTTCAGTGAAAACAAGAAGCCCAGGGGCTTGGCACTCTGCTTGACAAGATGGAAGACAATGACCACATAAACTGGATAACACAGAGATCTAGATTATCTTTCACTCTAAAACCTGCCGT
>JAAUYG010007520.1_pt1 | contig 11396 bp, 10 predicted proteins | sample 7278091 | NCBI WGS metagenome assembly JAAUYG01 (sample SAMN14350201, study PRJNA611818) | marine sediment metagenome | isolation source: surface marine sediment (0.6m) | place: French Polynesia: Moorea | collected 2018-08 | reverse complement strand
CTCCTCTCTTTGCCTCTCCACCTCCATCCTCCCCGCCCCCGCTCCCCCCCGCCCCGCTCCCGCCCGCGGCGCCGGCGCCGCCCGGCCGCCCCCCGCCCCCCCAGACGGCGAACTTCACCTTTTCATTTTGCGCCTGAATGCCTCCGCTCGGAAACAGCCACACAGAGGGCGAAACAGATACACGGATCTTGTACCTTTGTCGACCATAGACACACTCTATATGTCACAAAAGTGACAGGTGATACAGTAGACCTCTCTTGACCAGAAAGAAACAAATAAAATTCACTATACGAGTCTGCATAAAACTTGACTGGCATCTTTTATTTTGTATAACCATCACGCGACTTTAAGCGTGTTTTTTTTTCTCTCCTGAATATACATAAACATCGACCGCACAGCGAAAAATATATCACTCCAGCGCATCACTCGGTATCGAGTTACCCTTTTAAATGGAGACATTCGTCAGATTTGCCTGCTGCATGAACACACAGACACATACACATATAAAATCTTATACATCTAGATACTACCTTGTAAAACACGCCAGAGTTTTGCAAAAAAAAAGGTCGAACACAGAGCACTTATAATATGTTTGCTGAGCAAAAGCAGGTCTTTGTGGCACCCACATGTCTACAATATATTTGGACAGAGGTTGCGTAAACATACTCTCACTTCCCTGGAACAGGATTTTGATGCCCACAAGGGTTCGTTATACATATTTCATCTTTGTATTTTTAGAAACTTTTGTTAGATGCCGACCTTTTGAAAATATTCGCCCTCAATGCTCTCGGGGTGAACGGCATAGTGCGCGGTAAAAATAGCACAGTATTTGCGAACTTTTTTTCTGCGTCAATTAACCGGATTCATACACCAGGAACCGCCTTACCAGGTCCTTTATGTATTCCTTCGCTCTGTCAAAAGCGCTGCGTGACATCCACACTGTACAAGAACTATGGACAGAGTCCGCTCGTATTTCTTATTTGACCGCGTTTGAATTAGTACACTCCATACTCGTATTTGCGTTGGCCTTCGGGGTTTGTATTCTCCAACCCAGGCGGTAATAAAGGGCATTAATGTCGATTGCGCCGTACAATCGGTATGGATTTTAGTGCATAGGAATCCTGTTATTCGATCACCCATTATATAGTTCCCGCTTAGTCGCTAAAAAGTGATCATAGAATTTACTACAGACGGCGGTTTGTTGAGTTCTCATTATAGACAAGCCTCTTATTTTCACGTGAAGCATGTCATTAGCAGGATTCGATAACCAGAAAGCATGTTATTTAAACTTAATGTTGCATTCCAGCCAGATTTTAAGATTTTCCTAATCCAGCTTTGGGCTGATTTATCAAGTGACTCAGTAGAAAAGCACTGGTCTTGCAATAACCGATTAACAGAAAACGCTCGTAAGACAGAAGAAATCGTCAATATAAGTAGAGAAAATGACCCTAACATAAAAGGAATCGTCAATATTTATATTAAATATCTCGGCTTCTCAGGGAAATGAGAGTCCATCGCCTCAGAAAGTGGGGAGTGGCTGCCTTAAAAAGAAATTTTTATTTTATTTTTTTTTTACTCTACTGTCAACAGGTCAATGTATTTTTGTCTACAGACATTTTCCCAGCGGCACTGGTTGCAACCAACACTCATTGTAAGCATGTCCCGAATCTTGGGCACTTTCATGATCATCTTTGTTCTATAAACGAGACTTCGACAAAGTTGACAAGATATGCAGACGCGCTAGCATCTCGACTGAATCAATTTCAAACATGATTCCAAACACACATTCACGCATTTTCTAATTGCACCTTATACACTGCAAGAACATGGAGTTTCTAGAATACACGTTGCGCGTGGTCATTCAGACACTGCAGGCAGTAAATTCAAAAGCATAACAAATATTATACACTAGTATATACATACACGTATCGAAACAATCACTATGCAGCTCTAGAACACAGCAAGGATGAGTTCAGTGGTACATAATGTATACATTTTACTGGCCTTTTTGTAGTAGTCAACACATAATAATGCCCTTGAACACGGAAGAAATGCCGCGTGCGAGCATATGAAAACTTCATTATTTTAATTGTTGCTATATAACATGCTTAATTGGTTTCCTTTACTGGAAATCCCATCACGCGATGGTCGAAGCAGCCGACTGAAAAGAAGCCAGAAGGAAAGCACAAGGAATTCAAGCGCTAGCAAATCTCGAGCTGGCCTCCGCCGGTTTTGTCGTAGTGTTCGTGACCGGAAGTGACTGAGCGCGGCGCCCGTCGATAGTCCCCCGAACTATCTTCACAGGGTTCATCAAGTAGAACATAAGATCGTCGTACTCCTTGGGCCAGGTGTACCGCCGACAGCTCCTGAAGCACGGGGGGATATCGCTTTCGCTCGCGTCTCTGAGCAACACAATCACGACCTTTGGGAAGAGGATGTTGTTTCCGATGCCAAAGAGGGCTCGCTGGAGCTGAGTGAAGACGTAGTGAGCGGCGAACTCGTGTCCTTCTTCCGGTAAGGTTCGCGCAGAGGTCGCACCCAACAGTCGCTCGGCATATCGCTGGTAATTCTTGGAGACACAGACCATGATAAAGTTCGTCTGGAAAGTTAGTAAAATAAAGATGACAATGGGCGATGGCACAATCCCTTCATAAGTACATCTACACGTTACTTTTTATTTTAATCATTAAAGGAACAACCACATAAGTGAAAGCTCGTGACTCAACAACAGCGACATCGCAAAAATCGTAAGAAATTTTGAGACATATTTCCCAAGTTTTTCTTTGGAATCTATAACGGTGGATCTATAACTATTAGTTTCCGATATGTTACCAGGCTCAAACACTATTTACTATAGAATTGTAGTACACACACCACCCAGGTCTGCGTAGGTCAATCACCCAGTCGATTTTAATAATACACATGTACATGTATCGTTATTGGTACTCGAAATACAGTTGAACTTTGGGTTATTTTAGATTTATTTTATATTAGATGTTGGCATGGACACATCACATCATTTTAGTACTATGTACGTACGATCTCTTCTGGTGCGAATTTTATGTATCACTGCAAGTACATGTACCTATGTAATATTTTGCTTAAAGTCGGCTCAATGACATATAAACTATGTCAGAGTCTGTACCTTTTCTAGGCAGCGGTCTATCCATTCCTTGTGAGAACCTTCGAACGGCAGGCCTGGGTTATCCTGGGCGGAGACCATGAAGCGGTTCTTCTTCAGGTTCTGGGCCATGGCGGCCACTCTGCCGTGCGTACGGTCAGATTTGCTATTCCCCTTGGCATAGGTTAGGAACAGCTTGACCTCCCGGAGATCTGAAAAGATGAAGGGAACGTAGTAGTAGTAGTTGTAGTAGTAGTAGTAGTAGTAGTAGTAGTAGTAGTAGTAGTAGCAGTAGCAGCAGTAGCAGTAGTAGTAGCAGTAGCAGCAGTAGCAGTAGTAGTAGTAGTAGTTATTGTTGTGACTAAAAAAGCAGTAATCTTCGCAACAAATACTGAACATGCCGAATCTATAAACTTTATAATATCACTAAACATTTCGACACACCAATTTCGAACAGACAATTTTTGATAAGGTGATTACTAAACTTTTAATTCATTTCCAGATTTGCGTTTTCAAGAGACACATTTCTTAGCTTATTTAACTTGGCATAACCAATTTAATATGTGCTAACAGGATACGGAAAACGACGAAGAAATCCCCCGTGAGAGAGCTAGGTACTGCGAAAGAAAGAACCGTCACATGAGAAGTGAGCATAGTAAACAGTTGAAACAACATCAGCAGAAGCAGTAGTTTGTATGTTACATGTTTACACCCTCACGATAAATTGCTCCAAACCAAAAGTTACATACCGTTCTGGGCATTTTGCATATATTCCATCGACGAATTGGTTCTCCTCAGCGGCAGCGAACGACTCCTCGGTGCATCTTCTTCAGTCCTGAGACCAGCCTGGGAGGAACCACGAGTGGGCCACGTATTCGTCGTGAAAGCGGGTTTGCTTTCAGTCTTAGGCGTAAATTTTGCCGGAGAGATAAGCCCATTTTTGCCTTTGTATGGTGGAATTTCTCGCAGGGCGGTTTTTGTTTTCGACTGAGCAGCAGACGCGGCAGGGTGACCATGTCTAAAGGGCGCTCCCTTCAGTCCACCCGAGTGGTGGTTAGCTCTTGGGGGAGCTCCCTGAGGCGCCAAATTGTTCATGCTTGGTAGTTGTTTCTGTGACATTTTCTTGATGCCCTCCTGGTCTTTCGAATCGCTAGGGGACCAGATCGGTTCGGGCTTGATTTCCACTGTCTGAGTCTGAGGGTTATACATGAGTTTTGGCTTCGTTTCTTGTGGATTATGATTCACTGGCGCATGCGCGCAGGAGTCATACGTGGGGAAAATATTCCGTGCTAGACCTTGGTCGAAAGGTACTGGATTATCACGTGGCATTGTCGCACCGTCGCTTCGGTTCTGCTCGTACATGTTATATGATCTTTCTATATCCGTGGCGCACCTGATTGATGAGTCGCTATGGTTGGGAAACAGACTGTCCGATATGCCTTGTTCTGGGTGTGGCCTCAGGTTCGTTAGAGTACCTCCAGAAAATGGTATCCCTCTCACACTGGACATTGGCATCTGAGGCCTCGACATGGTATGGGTTTGGAACTGGGACGGGCCTAGTGGTCCAATGCCGGTCCCAAACGCGGAGGTGGAGCTCTCGCCAGGGAGAATGTGCGGGGCAGGCTGCAACGCTGTTCTGGGCGGGAAGCCTGGGCCAGGTCTTATCATACCAAACCCAAGAGCGAAGTTGGGATTCGCAAGACGCCCCTCACCATCCTGGTAGCCAGGGTGATCAGTTTTCCTCATCTTGCCGCTGCTGTGCAAGGAAATGTTCTGCATGCTCGGTGTCAGTTTCTCAGAGACCCCAAGGCTGCCCGACGCAGATTCAGAGTTGGTAGCGGAGGAGGAGAAACTGCTCTCCGTGGGTGCAATGAGACCGTTCACAAAGCTCGCGGTCTTCCCCATGCTCCCTACCATTATCCCCTCTGCACCACCACCGCTATCCTGACCAGTATCCATGCCTTCGTCCGGCTTGGAGTTCAAAAAACTGGTCATAAGCATCTCCTTGGAGCGTATGATCTCTTCGTCGAAAAGCGAGGGGACCTTGTCCAGTTCGTTGGAGAGCTGAGGGTGGACACGTTTGCCAAGGCTGGTGGGGATCTGAGACACTGGTGTAGTGCACGGGGAGCTACCTGAGGCGGTGCCGCGTGGCCGGAGCCGTGCATAGTCATGTGGCTGGATCGGCAAAAGGGGCGGACAGTCGTCTTTTCGAGAGGCTTTCACAGTGAGGTCCATAGGCTGGTCGTTATTGGGCATGGCTGGTGAACTGGTGGACAATCCACAATGCGCCCGTTCACTAAGTGGTAAGGAAGACGCTCGAGGCACGCTGCAGTTGGAGCATTCAATATTCACCTGGTGCTGGTAGCGGGTAAGGGAAGAACCACTTGGCACATTAGGTTGCAATGGTCTTGACCGTTCGTTGTTGATTCTGATTTTTTGTTCTAAACATTTTCTAAATATAGTTATTTTTGTTTGCGTTGCTTGCGTTAAAACGTTATCATGCAATGCTCATTGTTGAAAGTTGTAACCACATTCATAACATGAACTTTATTTTGATTCAGTAAGTACATTCATGTACGCCTGCGTATATAGTATGTGTACATTATATCGTTCAATACGGACTACCAGGTTGACACTGAGCTGAATCGAAAAAAAAAAACATTGCTGATCGTGCAAAGGTTTAGCTTTCACATGAATGGAACATGTCCTTGGCTAACACAGTGAACAGAAAATCAACATTAACTCACCGTGGGTCGAGAACCATTCTTGTAACTGTCCAATATATCTGAAACGAGTACAAAGGAACTAGGGATAAGGACCCGTGGAAATTTTATAGTCAGCATCATGGACATCTTGTTTGATCAAGCTTGTGACTGGAGTAAAAGTTTAAAGAGTATTTTAGTTAGCGGTAACTCTTAAGGTGTTTTTGTCACTGTACATAAAAACATATAGTATGCTATCTCTGCGCATGGACATGTACTTCGCCTTCCCCAGAAGTGAAATTGCGTGAGCTGTTTTCACAACTACGGTTAGACTCATTATGGCTGGATATAATTGCAACACTTCCTATTTTTCTATACGTACCACACCATAAAGCTATTTTGGGGGGGAAACTATTTCAAGCCATCGAATTATCTATCCATCCCTGCCGCAGCCCTTTCACGTGCGGCGAAATGCGCATTTACAACTGTTACGGTACATTATTGGTAACAGCCCAACATTGGTCCACACTACAGGCGCTGGGCTTGTCCAACCAGGTAGGAAGAACCAATCCACCTTACCGCCATCCCCTCTACCACCACCCCACCCATGTATAGGCGTTTCCACATGCGGTAATTTTTTGTTAACAAATACATGTAACTCCGTGAGATATGATATGCATTCTACAAACACAAATTACACTATGTCACTGCTACACCTCCGTATGGTATCCATACTCTCTAACATTCGACAAACGCAAATTACATTGTCACTGCCACACCTCCGTATGGTATCCATATTCTCTGTCTAACCTTCGACAAACGCAAATTACACCATGTCACTGCCACATCTCCTTATGGTATCCATACACTCTGTTTAACCTTCGACAAACGCAAATTACACCATGTCACTGCCACACCTCCGTATGGTAGCCATACTGTCTGTCTAACCTTCGACACCCGAGTCCAGGGCCATCAGAGCGTCTTCGTGGCCGATATCCTGCAGCTTGTCACACATGCTCCCGACAGTAACATGGCGCGGGCAGTACCTCCTGAGGAAGGAAAAGGCTTCACTTCCTTCTGGGTGCTTTAGGGATCCTATATGCTGTACACAAACAAAAGAAAAATACAGACTGATAAAAGGATGTTTATCTCGGATGAGATGATATAGGGGGTTGGCGCTAACGGTCTACAGGAAGGCATGGAATAACATACCGAAACATGTGGAAGCAAATCTTGTACATCCTATACGCTTTAGCAGAAACATCTTATCAAAGTACTTTAGTAAGCAACAATGAACTCATACTAAATACTCAACTTAATAGCGACATGTGTTGTTACTTCTGCGTTACGGTGTCACACACTGAGTGTCGATGAATTGTTTCATTTTTCATAGCCTTATGCATATTGATTCGCGCTTTAAGACATGCATGATCTCCATAGGATGAAGACAAGTTTTACAAGGCCTGTGTTTAGTACACCTGTTTGATAACCTCACGAACGCTTCTCTGTTTACGTCTGCTGCAGGGATTGGAAACTGGACCAATCACGTTCACGGTCACATCCCACCGTGCTACATTTACACATGATATCAAACTTCCAAATTTACTGATGCTAACGTCTCATCGGTCTGGACTTATTAAACTCAAAATGTACTCACCGTAATTTCGCGTTGGCCAAGGCCAAGCTCGTGTGCCAGTAACTTCCACCCTGGTCCCATCATGCCAGGAGGGTTGAGGATCATTGACAACTGCCACAACACTTTGTCGGGGACGTGATCAAAAGGGATATGCCCTGCCTTGTTCTTAGCAATGTCCCCCGACGAAAACGACGGCTTTTGGGGGCCGCCGTCGTTTGTAGGATGGTGCGATCCCCCATTTATCGCCCAGGGACCAAAGCGACTTTTCGTTATATCTGGTTTCATGTCGATGGCATCAAGACCCCCTTGCATTTGGTAAGCCTCTGGCCACTCCATAGTTGGGTATCAAGCTGAAACATACAAATTGGTCAATTAGCCATCGCAATTCTTGACTTCGACGCTATGTTCGATTATGGGTAATAGCGGCACTTGGTCGTACTACTGTGTGTACATGTATGTACCATGGCAAAAAAAAACGTGTTTTAGCTACAGAACACCCCTTGACAGAGCTCCGGAACATGCCGATTCCAAAGACGTTCGGCTTCTGTTTGGTAGGTCACAACTTCGAACCCAGTCTGAGGTACATTAATGTTTCACCTCTTATTACCCCCACGTGCTGATCGGCCCCGTTTAGCCAGCCATCACACAATTGTGCAGAACAGGGCCTGAAACCGAACATTTCATTTAATTTGACATATCTGCCAATGATTAGTGCCCTGGCAAGTATTTCCCACTCGTCAATCTTCCGTCCTTTCCCTCCCTCCTGGGGACAGGAGCGAGCAGGAAGCTTTGTATGGAAGAGAGGTGTTTTCCCTCCCGATAATTGCCGGGAAGACACCACCGATGTGCTTTTGTTGCCCATCAAAGGAAGAAGGACCTGTGATGTAAGGACGGTCATTGGTAATATAAAATCGAATTACATTACCAATATACTTTAGTGACCAGCAAATATTGCATGTATAGTAGCGTGTCAATACGAAGGCGGTGCGTTGATATACATTGTAGCAGTTAGAACAGCGCGTCCAAACCCACCCGAGTCCCAGTCCGATAACTTTATTCCATACACTGAAATGTAATTTATGGGATGCCGAACTGTATTCCAGGACCAGCTCCAGATGACACTATCTATCCATGTGTAAAACGAATAACAAAGACGCTACACAACTCATTTACAAACCAGTTTAGGTAAAGAATAATCTAGTGAAACCACCGGTACACGAGCATACAGCTAGGGAGCATCCATGAATGAACGTTTTGTGCATATTTACAAGTACACTTCTTGACACACACACACACACACACACACACACACACACACACACACCACACACCACTGGTGCACGAAATTACACAATAAAGCAAGGCGGTTGTTACAAGAAATTCTGCTTCGAAAACTTATTCTTAAGCATAGAAAGGACAGGCAACAGCCGTTTGGGGTGATGGGTGATTGGTGAACCCTACACTTAAGCGGTTTTGAGAAACCTGCCCATATCTCGATTTTCACTAATCTGCTGATCGTCTGCTTTCCAAGAAAATGCAACCCACGCACGAAACCGCGCAGTCATGACGCAGCCTTGTGTCTGTCAGTGCAGGCATGTCAGCACAGCGAAAGTGCATTCAACATGTTCAAGTTGCGTTTGTTGATCCTGCCTTTAATCTAGTTCTATTTATACAGTGGAAACTTCGGACAAATACTTCAGTCAAGTCGATAGAACTAGTGTAACAAAAAGATTACTGCTGCCATACTTTATTATTGTCACGGTAATTCTACTACTACTACTACTACTACTACTACTACTACTACTACTACTACTACTACTACTGCTGCTGCTGCTGCTGCAGCTGCTACTAATACCACTACTAAGACTACTGCTGCTGCTTCTACTACTACTACTACTACTACTACTACTACTACTACTACTACTACGACTATTCTTGCTGCTGCTACTCCTCATCCTACTTGCTGGCGATAATACTACTATTACTGATATTATTATTTCTACTAGTAGTGCTACCACAGCTGCACAGCAGCTTACGTACTGCGTCTATTACGTGTGGTGACTGTAAAACAGTTACACTACTACTACTACTACTACTACTACTACTACTACTACTACTACTACTACTATTACTACTATACAAATGCAGCAAATCAATAGACAATTTAGGATATTCCAGGTACATCAGTGTTTATCGATAGTCCATAAACTGTTATATAGGTAACGAGGGAAAGACAGGCCGACGCTAGAAACTGCTGTTATAGCTTTCATAAGAGGCATGCTGGCTGTACAGCTGTATGGGGCATATGAAGACGGGGAAGGAAAATGAACATTTCTAGCAATATGAAGGGAACTGGCCGGGTTGCTCATCAGATCCCAAAAGGGTTAATTATTATAATCAGATGCTATTGCAACGCGGCGTCCAGGAAGTTGAGTTAAGTTGTTGTTGCCGGCTTGAACTTCGAGAGATTAGACCAAAGGTCAGGTAGCTTTTGATTGGCGCGATAGCTTGGTTGATAACCAATAATAACGTAATCAGTTTTGACTTTGTTACTCGCTCTTGTCCGTCGAACGGCACTTATATAGACTATATATGTACGCACAGTGTATTGTCAGCGCATGGTTGATTTAGAGCCTTCGCCTTGGTCTAGTATAGTTAGTATACAGTTTTAATATGAGTGGTTTTATGTTTCCCTCTTGGAAGCCATGACTCTATGTATGTCCACATATTACGTAGTTTACTTGACACACACATGTCACAAACCTTTAATGGTATTTCTCGTATTTGCCGTGTAACTTTAATGAAATCATGCATTATCGCCCAACAAAATACTGACTCACTATGCAGGAAAATCTAGGTCCAACAGTCTGGCTAGTGGGTCAGGATGCTGTCGTCTGCAGTAAGCTGACGTCACACCATACCACTGTACACATTGGGCTGACCAAAGAAGCCCCCGGTAACCTGTATTTTAATCACGACATGGCAGAGATACGTTCCCAAGCGTTGCGCCAATAACATTATATACATACAAACCTGTTCAAGCCAACCTGGGGGAGAGCTAGTGTAACTCGCTGGCTGAAAGAGCCAGACCTTTGCGGTTCACCACCCACGCATCAAACAATATATCCACAACATTCGTGTGCCAATATTTTGCAGTCCATATTTCCGTTAGAGGTTCCATTGTAGGCGTTCAGGCATCAGCAGCTGCGTTTATTCACCAACGGATTTAACATAACAACGTCTGTAGCAAACGGTGACAAATTCTATTCCACACATACTATCCACGGCCCGAGAAGAGCTGCTATGAATCTAGTAGGTAAACACGTACACCCCCTCCGCTCGTTCGCCCAGCATGCCTAGTCATCCCCTTCGCTAGTAGGCCCATGCCACACAGTGCTCTAGCCATTTGACAGTCGGGCTGGCGCTGGCGAGCCTACACACTGATAAGTGTCAGTGTTGTGACCCCGGAAGGGTATCTCGAAGTTTCTATGCAAGGATACCGGACCCGCAGTGGCTTGGTCGATGCCTTAAAAGGCTATACAGGCTTTATCACTCTGTATAGACATGTAGTATCTTTACCTAAACAATTTTACGCTGGCATGGGCATTGGCCGGCCATATTTCACCACGGGGCAACTACATGTATATAAGTATTCCGTATCAATGTTAGTTGTTTTCAGCCTGTTTTCCTCATGCGTGGCTCGCTCAGACATGTCAACGCGGTTAACGGACCATATTGGGCAACGACCCTGTCCTCATTAGCTCTGCTTGACTATGTCAGCAGAGCTCATGAAATCGAAATTCGTCCGTCGTCCGTCTGTGGCATCGATTATCTCTGAAGTTATTGCATGGATTTCTTTCAAATTTTGGTTGTGGCTTCCCCTGGGCCATATGCCCAGAATTTTTTTTTCATTTTTGAAAAAAAAAAATTGAATTTT
>JAAUYG010034248.1_pt1 | contig 11397 bp, 10 predicted proteins | sample 7278091 | NCBI WGS metagenome assembly JAAUYG01 (sample SAMN14350201, study PRJNA611818) | marine sediment metagenome | isolation source: surface marine sediment (0.6m) | place: French Polynesia: Moorea | collected 2018-08 | reverse complement strand
GTACCTTAGCCCAATATAGCCGTGAACAACCCTTTATCTGACCGATAGCTCAAGTAAAGTCTACTGCGGTAGCAGAGAGTAGATGGTCACTTGGGGCTAAGCCCAATAGGATTCTCTATACTACGTGATATATATTCCAATATGTGTTGTACCAAAATCTCGGGTTTGGAATATTTTCGAAAAGTCGCAACTGTAACCTACATCTTTTGGTTCACAAAGTGTTCTTAAAGATCCGCTGCGAATACGAGATAAAAACAAACACCATCTTCCAGGTATATTTACTGAAAGACCGTTGCTGAAGTTTACCCTTTCGAAAGACACCATTATTCACTGTCGCGACCCCTAGAGACTGACGGAGAACAGCTTGAGATTCGGAGTCTGCAAACATCGTTTCCCCCCCAAAAAAATTATACTAGTCGCACCTTATAACTTTTGGCGGGAAACAAGGTTTGAGTAGCACTGACCAGGGATTTCCTCTTCAGAAGAGGCTCTTCCTTTGGGCATCAGATATAAATGATTCTCAATTGTTGAGAATCGTGATAATTGAGAGAAACATTTCGTTTTCAACACTTGGCACAGGTGGCTATAATTCTTCTGTTTCATAGGCTGGGAATATTTGTTAGTTACACCTTTAACGTTACATGTGCATTAACCTGTCACCCGGGGATGGGGGGGGGGGGGGGAGGGTATCCACTACAGCTGGATCCCGGGAGTTGGATCAAGTCATATACATTTACACACACAGTCCTGTTATTTTTGGTTTAGCAAGTAAGTATGCAATCCTATGAGGAAAATCATCCCTACGATGCAAGGTTGCCATCCGTGAAGAAACGAGGTCACCGCATGCTGGTGATATTTGTTTGGTCACTGCGATTAGACACATGTTTTGCAAAAATATGCAAAATTTTGGATATAGATTGAGGTGTGGTGGGTTGATGATCATGGGTCGTAGGCCAAGGGGTTTGGGGGTTGAGGGGGAAACATGAATATCCAGTGCGTTTAAATGAGGAAAATATTCCACAGAAGGGAGCACATACTGTAAACATGGTAAATTCATTCATGTTCATGGGGATTACTGTTTGCACTTTTGAGGCAAAAAAAAACAAGTTCGCAGAGATTAATATTTGTGGTTAACTTGGGCCTTTGCTAATTTTCTAGGTACTTGAATTATGTCGTTAGTAGTTATTTTTACGTTTTAAAGACAGTCGCAAAATTCACCAAATAAATCCCTCACAAACATTAATGGATTTACAGTATAGGATAACTTGGGACTTTTCAATACCTCTAATGCTATTTGTGAAATATAAGTATCTATAGAATTCTAGTTCTGTATGGGCAACTCTCAGTCTTCTTGGAATATACCACCTCTTGGTTGAGACGTTGAAGATATGCATATGTTTTGATTAAGCATATTTCAGCTCAATCATATATATATGTAACCGATGCTATATTTAAGTATAGTCAAGGGCCCTGGGGGGTATATTTGCTGTTATGAAATAGAATACCATAGAAATGTCATTAATCACCTGTGATGCTGCAGCAAGTCCAGCTACATGTAGCTAGTCTTCTTAGAATTTTAAGCCAACAGAGATAAAAGTATTGTCCTTGAGGGCAAGCAAGCAATTCCAGTCATGTGAGCCGAATAGGTAAATTACTAAATTGTGGAGAAGAGTCTGTTTTAAAGGGATTTTAATCACTTAACTATGATGTATGGACGCCAGTTTCAATGTAAGTTAGAAAGTCCAAGCCATACAGTTATCAGCTACAATTTTACACAGGTCATTTGGTATGTGATTTCAGTGATGGTGGCAACTGAAGAAGAAATGATAGCTGCTGACATCCCTCCTGATCAGCGAGACTATTGCGCGCATCACCTGATAGACTTCTATAAATGCAAGAGAGAAAAAATGCCCTGGGTTGCTTCATGCAAGGATAAGCTGCATACTTATCGCCATTGTGAAGAAGAGGAGTGAGTACACAAACTACATAAAAAGATTGCTGTACCTCGAATACAATACAATAGTGTGGAGAGGAGATAGATTCATTGATGCGATAATGCAGCCTGTCTGATATATATATATCACCAAACTTGAGGTACACATATGTGTCAAATGTAGACAATACATTTAGTTATTTGTTCTCTGCTATTGATGAGTATTCTTGGGTCTACTTTGAGGTAAAAACTCATCTTGCTATGTAGAGACATATACATCAGTCAAGATATTTGTGTAGTTTTGGGTTTTGGAAATTCTGTAATCTATAAGCTTGTCAAAACGAAGTTCTGCTCAAGAGAGATATTATAAGTTCAAAAGTCACTACCCGGTACATCAACTGAAGTTTTGAAGAATGGATGGAATTGATGACATATCAGAGAGCTATTTCACTGATATTTCATGTCGAGTTTTATTTTTATTCCGTTTCAGTTTTATGTTACGGATGAAGGAGTATGAGCGAGAAAGAAGGCTCATGGAACGGGCAAAGAGGAAGCAACTGCGCGAAGGCAATAGCCCAGAGAAAATGTTATCAGAATGAGTTTCATCTGATGGGACGATAGTTTGTAGTTAGACAATTGTGTGTGCTTTAGACATCCAAGGATTGCAATTAAGAAAATTGCTGTATAAATGTGACAAATAAACCTTGTGGTTCAGTATGTTTTGTCTTGCGATCAGTGGGCTTCTACTACTCCATTGGCAGGGAAACTGAAGGCACTATAGACACATGCACATGGATTTCCTACTTGTGACAATGGGAGGTCCATATAATGTCACAACAAAGCTCATTCTTTTCCATTGTTTCTATTCTGTAAAATCATCAACTCTTGACTTTTGTTTAAACTGGAATTTTCTATTAAATGTGATAAGAATGTTTCATCAGTATATTTTTTCTTGCAGCAGATATACACTTGGTGGTCTAGTAATGGCTGGTATTGGTACAAACTCAACTAACACCGAAACAAAAAAAAAAAACGCTGGGACAGCGGAAAACTCAAATTCACAAATTTTCTTAATGAGACATCTATACCAATATATTACCAGCAGATGTATGCATAACGGGCAGATCTACTACTCAAAATCTGTGACTTTGATCTCTGTCACTCGAGGTTGCATCTGATTGTACAGCTGTACTCCCCATATCTGATTTGCCATTAATGTTTAATAGTAACATGGCTCAACTCTCCTCCTTTATGAGATTTAAGACTTCAAAATCTGAGTGAGTTTGACCTCAAGGTCAAGTTTGAGGGGTCCAATGGATCCCCCCCCCCCCATATATGGTTTCCTATTAATGTTTAACAGGAACATATGGCCCCTTTATGAGATATAAGGCTTCAGAATTTGAGTGACATAGGGCCTAACTGGGCTCCTTTACAAGATATAAGGCCTTAAAAACTCTTGAGACCTTGAATTTGACCTTTTAAGGTCAAATGTTCAGACCATGTTTCCTCCCGGGGACAGAGGGATGGTTAATCAGTACTTTTTTAGATAATTTGTGAAGGAACATGCACACACAAATCACAACTACATAATTATTTTGTCACAATGCCATTTATTCCATATAGGTACGTAAATAAACACTATGCCCATAGACAAGACCAGCGTCACACGAACACAGCTATGATGGCCACTCTACCGTTAAGTCAGTTTCTAGGATATTCTCTATTTCTGAGCACGTCTTTTTCTGATAATAACCATATTCTAAAATGCACACCCAAACGAAGTCTTTAAATAGCCTTTAATTATGATGTTATGATTGCCCTGTGCTAAATGACCAGCACATTAGCTCTGAAGAATGTTGACCCCTTTCTTCCAGGCAAACATCTTGGACACAGGCCTGTGACTCTACTATTAACTGGTTTGAGTCTTGAAGTGACAGTCTTTGAGACTTGAGAATTTCTGGAACCTCCCAAATGTTTCCACTGAATGGGATAATAATAAGACCATGCACCAACTGCATTGAACAACATGTAAAGCGCGTGGATAACAAATGCCTTTAGTCAGTATATTCTAGAAAAGCCTGGAAGCACCACCTGTAGCTCACATCCACACCTAGCACCATTTGCACAATCCCACCCTCTCGTCTCGACATGTATCCTTAGCTTGAAAAGAGAAGCAAGCATAAGCATGTAAGCTATTGTGCCACAGTACAACGGCACAGATACCACACCTAGCATACATCACCAAAATTCTAATTTAAACCTGATCACAACACGTGAGAATGCATGATTTGGCCATGTAGCACTTCCATAGTACATGTATTATGTTCACATTTTATTTAGCGAATCTCTTATTCTATATGATAGTACCAGAGGATTTTTTATGTCTAATAAAATGTATAATCTTTCTCAAAATTATTACTCACACCTACAGACATTGGAGAAGAACGATTCCTACTTCACAGATTGCACGGGACATTTAACGATCTCTATATGTGTTTGTACATCCAGATAGGAGGATTACGTACAAACTCATGCAGTAGAGGCTCATTACTTTACACTACAAATGACAACCAAATACTCCATGACTGCATAATGAGTAACTACATAACAACGACAACACAGGCATTTCGGTGGTGCCCTTCTGAATATAATTCAATCCTTAATAGTTCTTGGCACAGAGTTTTTCGCAATGCAATAAAATACAATATGCGATAATATTCAAGGATACAATGCAATATTTAACAGTTGTGATAAAAGCCCATAACAGGTGAACAGAATATCGCAAGGAGGCAGGAATCAGTTACAATAATTATTAGACGAGACAAATAAAATTTAGCATAAAATGCAGATTGACTGGTGCACAACACTTCTCCACTTCTGGAGTATCAGTATTTTGTCTTTGTCCTGCATGGTTGTCCCGGTGACTTCCTTTTGATATCTAGGCTTCTGTTGATGCAGGTTTGAATGTGCTTTGAGAAGGCTGCACTACGGGCCTTTTTTCAACATCAGGCAACTGAAACGCTATAAACGAATTGCATAAGTGGCTTTATAGGGTCCAAGGTTGTGTGCGACTTAAGCAGTGTCCAAATTTCATGATGTGTCCCATGATTATCTGCCATGTTCATAAATATTGCACAAGTGATGTGAAATATGGAAATTTGCAAGCTGATGAATGATGTTTGGGCGACTGGTTTTGGTTACACCTTGGATACATCAGTCACATGTGAGACATGTACATTCCCATTACCTCAGATTGACTGTAGGGTCTTCAGCATGTAATATCCAAGAAAATGCATATTAAAGTGGGTTATAAAGGGACTTCGTTTGTCAGTAATGCATGTATGGTTCAGAATATAACGTGGATCTATATATAAAGCCCCCGCAAAGCAATAAAATGAAACACTGCAAATGTCGCCAGCTTTTCGCTCAGTTTCCATTTCATAATCATTATATCAAACCCTCTAACGCCCAACCACCAATTTAGCTCAAAACACCAAATGCTACATCTTAGTGCAAGAAGCATCCGTTGGTTAGCACTTTAGACTTGTACGTGTATATTGAATATTTTAACATGGTGCAATACCACCTGAACAAGCAACAACATTCACCGGTTCAACAAACATCAAGAATATGCAAGGACAATACCACACATGTATGTATGCATGTATAAACATATACATATGACTGAACACTTATCACGTTGGTCGTAACAACAAAATGAAACTCTGAATGAACAAATTACAGAACGTAACACCATGAACGTTAATTCAAATAACATGCACTACTGCTATATTATTGTTACAGGTATGCACAACACCCTGCAAGATGTCATTTTCACAATTTTCAATTGACATATATATATATACTTCAAAACCTTAAATATAAATACCAATCTTAATTTAAAAAGCTATGCAAAAGCAAATGAAATTTTAGGTGGAGATGTGTGGAATTTTGACATTTTGAGATGCAATATTTCCTGGCACAGACAGTCCATGGAACAGTAACATTTGAAGTTGCTCACCGTATGCCAAGCTCGGAGTGAAATCAGGCACCAGATCTGTTTCAGAAACAATCACTGACGCTATCTATGGTAAATATATATATATACAAAAACAGTTTGTCACCTGCAAAAACTGAAAATAACGGTATATCGCACCAGCCAAGGACACAGACCCAATAAAAACAGGCAGTATGAGTATGAACTACTATGCCAGCTGGTCCTTTTAACAATCATATATCATACGCTAGTATTAAACCACGTAGCACTAACAGTGTGTACAATATATATTCACCAAGGCTGAAAGTTCAGATTAAGCAATCATGTCACATTTTTAATGGGTACACATAATCATGTAAATTCGCTTTGATACACACTCTGAGGTAACAAAAACAGAGTTAGAAACCTTTGGAAACATTTTGAACATATAGCTTAAAGATAGCTGTTCCAAGTACAGACTAGAAAACAGACATTTGTAGATCTAGCAGTATTGGTTAAGAGAACATAATCATATATAAATCTGTGTTAGAAGTAAGCATTAACAAAAGAAACAAACACCCATGAAAAAAAACAGTCATGCTCTCACTGCAAGCGGTTCACAAGCTCAGTGAGGGAGCAACAATAGCCAGAAAAGCTGTCCTACGCCACAACATAATATTGAGATCTGCATTCTTAAAGAAACTTTTTACCTTAAAGAAATGATTACATGTATCTTAAACAATAAATGTATCATTAGTTCCACATGGGTATGTTGGACTATCTATTCTAGCCTCATTCTACATGTGAGCTATTGCAATGTATTACGCCTGGTTATACTATAATTTATAAATTATGGCACTTGTTAGGCACCTTGTTCTTTGATATTACCCTGTAATCTACCTGGGATGATAAAACAAAAACACAAGAGAATGCTTTCCTTCTTGATTATGACAAATTAAAGCTGTTCCTACACAACTATAACTAAAATGTATCTTTATAAAATAAAACCTATAGTTTTTACTGTTGACTACCAGGTATTTAATATTTGCCTAGTCTGTGCCTCATTATTCTTTTTTAATTCCGTTGACACCATTGGTCACAATGGCTCCATTTTGAGAAGCTTTGGCTGCACCAGGCTTCCTATTGTAAGCTTTTCTGTAGAAGTCTGCGAACAGGATCAGGAAGATGATGGCATATGAGCCGATCCAATATGCGAAGGTCATGGGATAGCTACACTCGATGAAGAACAGCTGTGAGGTATGAATGCAGACCAAGACAAATTGAGTCTGGAAATAGAATAGAAACCAGTGGGGGTTTTTTTTCCCATTGTATCTAACAGTTATACATGTACTTAAAGAAAGGTGTGTTGTTGACTACCTAGTACCTATCCTCATTACACCAGGAAATACAATCATTTCAGTGTATAAATCTCAACACCTGAAGCTTTTATGGTGAACACAAGACTCAAACAAATGTCTGCTGCTGGTGAAAGGAGCCAACTGCAATATTTAAAATATTTATTATACTCCTTTGCAGCTTTTGTATACTTTCTGAAAATGTTTTTACATGCACAAGCAGGGCATTCTGTGTCCAAATTATATAAAATTAACAGTATAATAATATATATTATTATATACACAGCTACTGTAATGGAACATAAAAATTTGATAATTTAAGCCACTTCTGGGAAAGCCATACTCTTAAACTATAAGTCGCTTTGGTTGCCCAGGGGCGATGCGTGTCAACTTGCTACTCACAATCTGCATAGTTGTCATATACTTCTTCCACCAGAGATATTTCTGGTACTGTGGTCCCATGGCTGCCATGCCATAATATATGTACATGACAAAGTGGATGAGGGAGTTCAGCATGGCGTGAAATGTGCCAAAGCCCCCTGCAAGGAAAAGAAAGGAGTTCAAAATACATGTACCGTATACATGTATGTCTGTGGTTTTTCCATTTTATAGATAAAAGGTCATCGACTCAGGGTTGCTTCATCTACCCCAACAAATTGCAGGCAGCAGTGGGAGATCTGGACAACACTGTTGCCTGGTAACCAGCCATGCTAGTAAGCACCAACTGTCTGAACTAATCTATCATAGTCATAGCAAACTTTTAGGCCACATAGGTGACAAAAAGAAACCCAAGGCTGGAGGTATTCTCCTACTGCTTTCAGGTAATCCCGATTGCTATTGGTCTCTTACCAGGCAGAACCACAAACAGTTCCGTAGACATTCTTGACCGAGTGATCAAGCATAAAGAGCTAGCTGTACCCTGTGACATTTGTAATTTATATTACTCAACATCAGAACATACCAGGCACAAACTTCACTCCGAACCACCAGGATACAGGCATGATGCCGTGGTGAAAGACATGCAGAAACGTCACCTGGTTGCACTTCTTGCGCAAGACGAAAATTATCTGAAACAAAGTGGAGCCCAGGTAAAATTGGACAAACTGATACAGCAAACACTGGACAAGCACGCTTCAGTTTTATGAACTCTTATGAAAAATCATGCAGTTAAAAGTATATTGTACAAGCTTATGTGGTAAGAGCAGGACTAAAGTTATGAAGCTTGTAGCCAACATGAAATTATGTACACTCATCATGAAGTGTTTGATCTATTGTGACAAGGTAGACAACAATGTCATTATTACACATCGATCTTGTGTTTGGATGTTCACCGGCTCTACTTAGATATTTTATTTTGGAACATTTGGCAATTTCGCAATATATCAATACAAGAACAATATTGTTAATTGAAGGCTGTGATATTGCAAAACAATGTATCATCACCATACGCCTACCACACACACATATTTCAGCACAGAATATACCAGATACCGATAACATTATGGAAGGAAAAGATTTATGGCAAAGAGTACATCGAAAAGATTTAAATAAAAAAAGTATTGAACTACCGGTACTTCATACATACTAACTAGTGAATACTTACAGTGTCCATTAACTCAATAAACTTTGAGAAGTAGAACCACCAGCACACATTCACCATCTAATAAGTAAAAAATTAAAGGAAGATTTGTCAAATGATCTCTGCAAACCCCACAGTGAAAAAAAGTAACAAACATTGCTCATCACTATTTTGGTTATCACTTACACCTTGCTGCCTGGATCAAATAAAAATTCCTCTTGTATTACACATCATGTCTCAACTGCTGAATATTTCAAAAGTTTTGAGACACACAACCAATATTCAGAAGCCTTATCAAAATTACCTTCCACCTTTGAACAAATGCAGAATGCACACAGTCAGGTGCCCTAAGTTGGGGTCCTGTTGCAAAGTTATTCACCAAGCATGTAATACAATAGACACTGTCACTCACTCTCAAAGCCTGAGGAGTCGCGGAGTAATCCACCGGCTGACATCCAAAACTGTACCCAGCGAGCCAGCCAGCCATCAGAAACTGGATAAAACAAGCGAAGTTTGAAAATAAAAATAAAAGAATAAAACTTTGAATTTTATTGACAGTGTAACAGATGAAATACATTACATAAATGTATAAATGGACAAAACAAGCAAAGTTTGAAAATAAAAATAAAAGATAAACACTTTTGAATGTTATTGGCAGTGTAGCAGATTAAATATATTATATAAATGTATAGGTTAAACACAGTAAACCCAAATGACTACGTTCTGCTTTACACAAAATACAGTCACAGACCTCAGGCTTAAAGAAGGTCTTGTCAATGAATGTGAAGCACACCTGTAGAAGTTTTATAAATACGTGTAGCAGGTACCATGATAGGGTAGTCCCCCTCTAACAAGGCCATCCTATTTGCCAAGAAATAGTGGCCACATTAGAGAGGTGGCCTTTGGTGAGAGGGAGAGATAAATGCATTTATAGTAGTAGTGGCATAGACTTTTTGGCCACATTGGAGGGGTGACCTTTGTTGAGTGGCCAATAAGAGAGGGAGCGCTGTACTTGGATATTTTTAACCAAACCTTCCAAAACACAATGCATTAAACTTTTTTAGAGGTCAAAGATTTTTGTTTATAATAGCACAGGTACAGATAAAATACTGTGCGAATAATTTGAATAGAAGCATTATGGTCCAAGCATTACGATACATATATAAGACCACATTATCTTAAACGGTTTGAGATTAACTAGTAATATGCTGGTCTGGTATTTTCCCTCGCAAATTAACTTTTAGTTTAAGCTACTTTTGGGGGAGAAGGTGCCACATTTATGTTCTGTTAACTTAGTGTTAAGCAACATAAATAAAGCATTGAAATTGGATCTTTCTACACCACACTTCTATTAGCATGGTTAGAGCTGACATATGAAACATGTAGGATTACACCAGGTACAAATACAACAAACTCAGTTACCTCCACAAAGATGTAGCCAGACAGCGCCACCATGCTGAAGTTGTATATGATCATGGCATTTCGGAGCTGGAAAGGCTTGCGGTTTTCCATGATCCGTGGCAGCAGGTGCTGGACCAGGTAGACATAGGCCAGACAGATGACGAGGCTGGGCCACGGGGAGGACATCATAAAGAAATCCTCGACCCGCGGATCTGAAATATAACCATTCCATAGGGACATGCAGTTATTGGGTAAACATGTGTGCAATGCAGGCAATGTTTGCATGGATCATCTGCGCAGAGATATAGCCGAAAGCAAGGCCCATGTCACTAAAATGGAATTGACCCAAACAAGATTCTTTTTTGATCGAGATATAATCATGATAATATTGGTATCAATATGGAAATTGTACTTATCACAATGTGGAAAACGTAAGTGCAAAAATATCTGTCTCTAATTTGAACGTTTTCTCCCAGACAACATATTGCAGGCTTTAAATGAATCTATAGTAGACTGGCTGTAAATACGCATGTAGTAGACACAGGCACAGCCCGCTGTCCCAGGGTTACTGCAGTGTAAATCTCTATTCAGAAAACTGCTCAGATTAGAACACCTATGTAGACAAGAGTCAACCTGCATGAGTTAGTTAACTTACCAGCCTTCTCCATTATCTGGTCATAGAATCGGACAGAGTTTGTCATGATGAATACAGATCACTGTATGACGGCTGACAACTAACGTGTCACTTCCACAATCACCACCACTGTTGAGAAAATGGCTGAAGTCCAACTGGTGCCACCTGAAACATCAGACAGAAGTCACCTTACGAAGCAAGCATGGCACAGCAGACAGCAACAGTTCAAACAAAGTACACTGTACGTACAAACCTACAGATAAGTTTACTTATCCATCAGACGTGTTACTGTCATCATCTGACATCACTCACAAGAGGTCCAAGGACCTTGGCGCTCTGCTTGACAGCTGCAGTTGGGATGACATTGGCAATTTTCTGCAGACTTGTATCAAAAACTCACTGCTGCCCTGACTAAATCAACTGAAATCTGGGTTAACTCTCCCACAGTACCTCACTATGCATGTATCAGTTCTAGATCATATTCAACACCTTAACTTTGACCTTTCAGGGTCACTCAAG
>JAAUYG010000947.1_pt1 | contig 11398 bp, 7 predicted proteins | sample 7278091 | NCBI WGS metagenome assembly JAAUYG01 (sample SAMN14350201, study PRJNA611818) | marine sediment metagenome | isolation source: surface marine sediment (0.6m) | place: French Polynesia: Moorea | collected 2018-08 | reverse complement strand
TAATAACATATATATGGAGTATCTTTGACCTTGTAGTGTTCAAGGTCATTTTGGGGTCATTCGTTGCACTTGTCCCAAAATGTCCTGTAACTGAAAGGGACTGAAATTTGGGACTCTTGGGTAACAGTAACACATATAAGGGGTGCACTTGACCTCGTAGGGTTCAATGTCATTTTGGGTTCATTTGGTGCACTTGTCTCAAACTGGGTGGTATCTCGAAAACGACTGGCGTAGAGTGAAACTTTGACATATAAATTTGGGACTCGTGGATACAAGTAATACATAGATGTTTTTTTTTTTACATTTGACCAAAGACCGTATATACGGTCTTTGATTTGACGTTGTAGGGTTCAAGGTCATTTGGGGGTCATTCGCTGCACCGTTCTGAAAATGTCTTGTAAGTCATTGTTGCGCCATTCTGTGCCGCGAAATACAGTGTACTTAATTACACTCGGTAGGAGTTTATTGCGATGCTCTTGTCTGTCTGTCTATCTGCTTGTCTGAGTTTCTGTCTGTCTGTTAACAAAGCATCTCCAAAAGTATTTAACCAGTCAACTATATTTTTGGTGGAGACCTTCCATCTGACCCAAGGATGAAGTGATTTGATTTTAATAAAAACCGCTCTCCGGGGGTAAAGTTCGGTGTGGGGGTCCAAACTTTTGGCCTATGATAAGAGATAGGAGAAAATGTCTCGAGCGGACATGTGGTTAATATCATACATTAATACGAAATCATACATGGGTAGTCCAATTGCACCCTTATTTTTGATCTTGAGTGACCTCTAAAGGTCAAATTCAAGGTCAATAAGGTCTTAAAGCCTTATATCTCATAAAGGAGCCCAGTATATTACTAAGTAAACATCAATAAGAAACCATATATGGAGAATCCAATGGCACTATCACATTTGACCTTGAGTGACCTTGTAAGGTAAAAGTCTAGATCACACAGATTTCAAAGCCTTATATCTCGTAAAGGAGTGGAGTTAGGCCACATGTTACTATTAAACATAATTGGAACCATATATGGGGGTTCAATGGCACCATCAGAGTTGACTTTGAATAACATTTAATAGCCAAGTCAATGTCACTCGGATTTCAAAGCCTTATATTTTGTAAAGAAGGCGAGTTAGGCAATGTTATTGTTAGACACCAATAGAAAATCATATATCGGGAGGCCAACTGCATCATCAGGTTTAACCTTGGGTGATGTTGAAAGGTCAAAGTCAAGGTCACTTATATATTTTGAGGGGTAAGAGGTCTGTATGTTACACATATATTTTTTAGAAATATATTGAGCTGGATATGACCCCGGGATATGACATAAGAAAACGTGTGTGCGGGCGGGGTTTTTTGCTGTCTCACCGGTCTTTCTTGTTCCTATTTCAGATTCAGATTAATCTCACAAAAAACCTAGCTCATTTTTAAAATGGTAACTTCACATGATATTGCTTAATTATCATTATGTATTTATTCAGTTTATACACGAGATAAACCAGCTTGGAATGTTGGTATTTCGGATCAGAAAAATAATGTTTTAAACTCGCCTGGCCTTCCCACAGGCCTGGACTAAGAGGATGGGTCTGCTGTACGTGGACGAACATCTGCCAAATCCGGTGTATCTAATGGACGGATTAACGTTCTAGTACATCAATCCCCACTGCCTCACTTATATAATGTCATCTACTAATAGAAACAATTTTTCCCGAGACCCAAAAGGTTCCAACTTACGATTGCATGTGTCTGGACTCTCAGAACGTTACTGCTATATACAACAAGATTACAGACCCCCAGAATGTACCCGTCTGGCTCCAGGGGAAATTGCAAACAAAGAGATAACGCCACAACGGCTGTTTGTTTACCTTGGTAACAGAGTTTATAGAGTGGTCGATTCTGCCCATCCAGACTAAATTATCTAGCCATCCCGTGGAATACATCCCGTCGATGCCAACGAAAGCCGAGGGCGAAAGGTCAAGCACGGTAATGGATTGGTATCTCCATACCTTAGGTAACCACCAAGGCAATGATGGAATGAAACCTGACGGAAAATAGTTCAGATACCTGAGTAAATTAACCGTCACTTAGAAGAAGCATGTAGCAAATAGAATCTCAACAACGGTGAGAGGTCCATTCTTTGTGGAAGTGGACAGGGGGTGGTATATAGTACTTTGTATGGATCCTCTCTGAGGGGCCATGGATTAGATAGAAAGTTTGCTGTAAGACGCAGACAGCGTTGAGAGTGCCCGTCATTATGAAAAAGGCTTTTCCGCCACAGCCGCATTATACGTGAACTATTCAGGATGAAACCTGTACCGTGTAAAGTAGTATTATTGGTATACTCCCATAAAAATAACATTATTTGCTCTGAGAATGCCATAATGTTCGCATGCTGATTTTTTTTTTTTGTTTGTTTGTTTGTTTGTTTTTTATACATCATGATCACATATTGTTCTCATCAGTCAAAATAACCTGATTTTAAAACAGCCTAAAGGTAACACGTCTACTTATGGTCTAAGCTCGGTTCGTTATTATGGTGCAAAACTATGGAACGAGCTTGATAAACCCCTAAAGGAGTCCATATCGTTGGTAGATTTTAAAAGAAATATTTTAAACTGGTCTGGTCCAGCCTGTTCCTGTTCGACATGTAAACCATGTGTTTTAAGGCAATTGCAATAAGATTCAAAATGTACGGTGCTACACACTTTTTAATATATGTCCCATGATCATATTATTATATCATTCTCATCTACTTCATTGTTACCATCATCTCACTCACCTCATCCCATTCCGTCACATATGTACATGTTGTCGGTTAATAGTGCTGGTCACTAATGTTTATTGTTAAAAATCAAATCCGACGTTAAATAAAATTTTATCTTATCTTAACTGTATACATTGTACATGATACACATGGCGCCAGTGGAGGACGCTAACAAAACACTGATCCCGGCTTACGCTATGCACGGCACTCCACTTTTATGTCAGCTGTAAAAAAACTTATATTCCAAACTTCATTTTTTTCTACATTTCATATTCATTCCTACGCGTAGTTGGCAAGTGACATCTGGATAAAATCCGAACATCTGATCCTATCTCCCTATTCTACCTATCCCTATTTCGCTTTTCCACCGTTTCACTGCGCCATTAATTTAATGTATATTTTTTTCTGTAACAATGAATTTCTATTTATTACCCGTTATTCGTGTTTCCAAGGCAACTTTATTTCCGCATTATGGCCGACCATTATCGCCCACTAGACGCGAAACACTCCAGACAACGTCCGGATCCCGATGACATTCAGCGGGACTCGGAGCTGCCATCCCCGCCCGGGGCTTCAGGTGGGTCGCCTATAGGTGCGGCCTGCTATCAAATAACCCGTTAATGGTCTGAATGGAATCCGGGTTTGGCCGTTGTGCCAGGGGCATGCAACCCCTGCCCGCCGGGATCGCTGTAAGAATCCAGGCAAAGATTCCCCGGAGGGCCTCAGACTGCAGTGCTGCTTTCCTTCAGGATAAGCACTCATGTTATAACGCGGGGCTTTAACTGAGGCACTGTGCAGATGTCGCGCAATGGAATTTTGTTTCACCGGCTTAACTGACGTTCATGTGTACAGTAATTGCGTAACATGCCGCTTGGCTGACATTTACCGTTATTACAGCCGACGGCAAGTGCTCTGGACTGCCTCTGCGTTATCAAAGTCGGGGTTACATCCTGTGGTGCGATCCATTCACTTGCTGCATGGGTACAATAAAGATCCATTTTCACTGCATGATGCACAGATACGTATATTATAAATACTCGTGTATGAAACGACGAATACATATACATGTACAACAACCTTCCAGAAATTCCTCGGACATACTAAAACTGTTACCATAGCAAATTACCGTAGAACCGTTTCCTTTAAATATCCATTCGTCATTGAAACTCATTGGAAGATGCTGTGGTTGTTTACAGACTCGTTCGACTTCAAGCCAGTATACAGCAACGCGTGATGAGCTACCACTTGGTTGCTTCAGAAACTTATGGGCTACGTTACAAGAACGTTTGAAACACATCCAGGAACCCAGAAAATATATTTAAATATGTCCATATTGCTCACTCAGTTGAAGGAAAGGAAAGACACAGGCCAAAGGTAGTGGTACAACTCCAAGGTGGAGGCAGTGACACATGGGATGAAACTGGCCCTCACCTGATGCCAACTCGATCCTCTGCTGCCACACGTGACGTCCACCTTACCACAAGTTACCATTAAGTTACCATGCAAAAAATGAAACGCGAGCATTAGGCTGAAATATATTATTTCACAATGTTAAAAGTTTGTTCCAGAAAGTTTCGTACCTTCAAGCAAGTACCTTCAAGTCTCAGTGCTTGGTGTAATATTTTTAATATAACACCAACTGAAAATCATTTATTTCGAAGGAGTTATTTCAATGACAGAAATAATACATGTGAGCTTTCATAGCCAATTTCTTGCAAATCTCTGTAATATTTATAGTCTTGAACTGAACGTTTCTCTGTGGCTACCCAAAATTGTCCAATCAAATGATTCTGCAGAGATACGTACTATTTAGTCACTGTGTATTTGTTAATACCACAGACCGTTTCAAAAATAACAAGTACTGTTCGCTTTTACATATTTCATAGACTGTTCTTGGAATTTCTGATGCTTCTCAGAGTCGTTCTTAAATTTATTTCGAAATTAGTTTTTACGCGTATGGGTGCAAAAACTTTGCTACCTATTTGTCAGTTTCACTACCAGAACAGGAAACTTCAAATAGCGTTTGATTGATTTGCTTCCTTGCAGAAACTTCATAGCAAACATGATCGGTGCCACGGTTTAAAACCTCTTTGACAAGGAACATTGTCGTAACAATTAAAAACGGCTTTGGTCCTTTGTGATTTGTAGAACTACATGTCAAAAAGCTAAACTTAACGCCTACTACTACATTTGGAGGTAACGTGTATTGTCCAATGGCGAAGAGGTAATTCTCAGAACAACTTTGAAGATTAAATTTGAGAATGGCTGGAGTTATAATGTTCCGTTGCCTTGATACAGAGGGGACACTTCGAGCTCGTCAAAAATTCAAAGATAGAGCCCAACTTCAATCAATTGATGTATTTACTGAAAAACCTTTGAGCCAAATATGGCCCCGATTTTTTATCTATCAGTTGCAGAAAAAAATCTATCAACTGCAGAAAAAAATCTATCGGTTGCAGGAAAATACATAAAGGTATTCTCAAAGTGATTCACTTCATGTTCTTTGATTCGTAGAATTGTTAGTAGTCTTGTATGCATAGCATCCTACATGAACATGATTCTCACCCTATCTCAGAATTTTGTTGTTTGTTTCTCTGTAGTTTTTCCTCTTTTTTTAAAGCCTTTATGTACTTCTTTCTAAGTTATATAAAAAAGCCAAAAACTTTCTGGGCTATATAAAGAACCCGCCAGAAAATAGGAAGCCCTGTTCTATGTCTCTTTCTCTTCGCTGTGCGGTCCATTCCCCTGGTTTGGCTTACAATTAGGAACGTGCTGCTGTCCGGACTGTGAGCGAGTTCATCATCACAATTCCAATTATGTTGGAAGCGTCTGCTGAGCTTGTACAATATTTACCCTTCATGCCTTGTCATTCGCGGAAAAAAGAAAAAGATATATGGGACTCCTTTCATATGGTGTCGTGTAACCACTCGAGCGGCTCTCTTGTCTTATTGACTGTGTAAACGGCCGTCGGAGCTTCTGTCCATGCCTTGCAGTGCAGCCAGGCAGGTAGGTCTGGCCGAGGTGACAGCCATGGGATGGGAGGCCTACAGCAGGGGCCTGCAAACGGGCACAAAGGGGTCATCTCATACAAAGAAACGTACGTGGTATAATATCGATTGCTAATTATTATATACAATAAGATGTGAAGTGTAATTTGGGCATGGGTTTGTTTCCTCGCTAAATGAGTCATTAAGAAACCGTGTAGCATACATGTACGCCTGCCTCAATGATCATTACCCTTTGTGTCTTTTGTATAGCTACTGTTAATTGAATATTAGCAAAATTTTCAATAAGGTAGGCTCACGAAGATTAATATCTTTATTTAAATGTGACATCGAGATCGATATTTTATAAGGGTTGGTATCAAGAGACTATAGTACAAGGTACAAACTACATGTAGTTTCCTGCGATGTCGGCCAGTGGGATAGCAAATTTATAACCAGTCACACCTATATGGCGCAAACCACTGTAGCTGTAGCAATAGGATAGCCAGACAGAAATGCGATTAGGCTGTTCTAGCCACTGCTAAAACTGTAGCTACTTCAGTGCAATGCTAATATATCGCTTGGTACTACGTTCTCACTGTTACCAAATTTTCTATTGTTCTTCCGGCACTAACAGTTATTTTGTAGTTCCGTTATATTTTTGTTGTTTTAATGGCGTTCTTGATGCTTTTGTGCCGATACTATCAGTCAAATATCACGGAATCCATTTACTGGTTGTATTTACTTGCAACCATTAAATGAATAGCACTTCCTTCACGATCGACGATGCGGCAAGCCACGTACAAGCCACTTTATATTTTCCCTTCAAAGGAGCGCTGATGACTTGTGGTCGGTGACCGTGTAGATTTAGCAGACCACCCCTAAGACGGGAGTTTTCATTCGGGTGTCTGATTTATTCCACTCCGGGGTCCTTGAGCACGGTGCGGGGATAACATCAATATTTGTGGATAGCAGTTTGTTGACAGGTGTGTCAGCTGTTTTTCTATTGGTTTCAAATTTTGCCTTTCTTTAACCTCTTTGTAGTTTAATTCTCCCCCTTCGAGCGTTTGATCCACAACCGAGGATCGTCAAGTAGGCAGAAGTGTGCAGCCACTTGAAGGCACTCTCTTGCATTTACACGCTGCGTGATAATTGACAGAGGCTGTGAGAATCAGATGCATCATCCATTACTGTCTCACTGTTGCGACTTTCTTCAATCCGTCCATTGCATAACAAATGCGCGAAATGGGATTATTCTTGGGTCAGAAGAAAGGTTCCCAAAATAATGTTAGGCCTAATTGAGTGTCTATATAGTCACTTTCAAAGATACTATCTTGCACATTGATAGACAAATAAAACCTTGCGAACTTGTCTGCAATTAAAACTCCACTGCTAAACACATTTGAACCCGATTTTGGCATTTTCTGCTTTGGATTTTCAATGGACACAAACTATCAAAAGTCATAATTGGCCTAACTCCAGATCATTTCGTTTAGTAATAACAGAAAACTTCAATTTTGTCACTGGAGGCGTCAACCTGAAGCACTAAGTCTTCCTCTCGCACTAAACGTTTCCGGGTCGTTCAAAATTTGAAAAAAAAAAAAAAAAACACTGGCAACTGAGGAAATATTAATTTGGTAAACAGGAATCAATAAGATAAATATAGAGAATCTTGAAATAAATCCGTTCTGGTTTCTTGAAAGATGACTAGCGTTTTTGGAGATGTAATCCGGCCACTGACGAAAATTCCATGCAATAAAAAGTGCGTACAGTAATAATAGAGACAAATCTCAAAAGCGGGTAATGAACGATCGCTTGCTGTAAAGCACAAAGTAGAACTCATGATTATTTTTCCTTTGGGGCCAGGGGTATAAGAGAAATCAATTGTTGATTTTTATTCTCACATACATAATGTAACTGGTGAATTACTTTGATGATTTTTTGTGTGAAGGCATCCTTTAGATTCTTAGTTCAACTAGTATTTAGGCAGACGAAAGGTTAGCATGGGCCATGGAACTGTCCGAACATGTAAGAATTATTTTAACCTTAGCCGCCTCGTGCCGTCTGGCAAATACCGGGGCCATTGCCCCAATCAACAACATTAGAACGTCTCTTCCAGATAATTAACACCGTGGAATTAACCAGAGATCAGAAACCGCTCATTCAGAAACACCCACGCTAATACCTTTACTTGACCTCAGATATCCGTTTGCTCTGTTGTTGTAATATCGGATTTACACCCCAAAGCAGACAATGTAATAGGATGTACGAAAGGAGCCACGGTAGGTGTATTACAAGCCTGATTACCTTGATGTTCCCGCTTACAAAGTCTGCTCTCTCAGTAACCCCGCTACACGTCTTGTGTGGCACATGGCCCAGAACACCCGCAATAATTAACGCTTCGATTAATCGCTGCTGGATCGGCAAATCACGAGATTAACGACCGTTAGAGCGATACCCAGCCGCATAGGGGGAGTAAAGACCCAGCCGTGATGAGTCTAAACAGACTGATTTTCTGTACACGCTTGTAGATGAGATCGTGGTCACGCACCAGACCCGCACTGGATGCCCCTGCCCAGACTGGTCCACACCTGACGCTGACAGCCTCGCCTGAACGAACCCATTCCCTGAACCAACACTGGCAGACCAGTAGACAGGACTGGGGATCCGGACGCCTATTTGTTTCTCCCTGTAAATGATTGGCCTCCCAGAAAACGCTGACAGATCATTTTCTCCCAACAACATGGAGCAGTAAGATATTGGGTAGTGGCGAGTGCCAGTCGTCAGTTGTAGTTTTGTGATGTATCGTCTCCGCAGCTGGGTTACCTGGCTTCCGGTGACTGTCAGGAACTGTCAGGGGATGAGCTGTCAGGTTCGCTAGTTTCGTATTGCGGGCGCTCAGAAATTTGGAATGCCCACGCATATTTATTTATTTATTTATTTATTTAGTTATTTAGTTAGTTAGTTAGTTAGTTAGTTAGTGGGAGTGGGAGTCATTGCGCAATGACGCCAATGTGCTGTCGAGTTGCATTTAATATTCGTAGCCCCCACTGCTCACAAGATCAGCTAGATAGATATTCCGAGCATATTTCTTCCTTTCTTAGGGTAGAACGATTACAAAACAGAAAGATGCGACATGCTGTAAAAAAAACTATTTTGGAGCTGTAAATGGGCAGCCAAAATTCAGAACCAGCATTCAAGTTATTTTCCCTACCATTACCCAATACTCTTCGTCGTTCAAAACCGACGTAGGGATTTGGCTTGTATGACACACGTCTGCCCAGATATATTCAGGTTGTGAATGTAAGAACTAATGTACACACTAATGCAGTTAACAATCAGTATCCAAAACAATTCACGGGTGCTCCTATATTTTATACGATGATGAGAATAGTGTTCCAAAGAAATCCCTATATGGGAGATTACAGTATCAGCAGGATCTAGCAGCAGTGGGATTACATTACGCAATGACCACAAATCAAATGAAGAGTTATTTCATAATATTCGTAACCACCCAGTGGTCACAAGATCGCACTGAGTTTATTGTCACTCTTTCCCTGTGCTGCATTCTTAATAACATTTCTCTTATGCGGTCGTATATTTGGCTTGTCATGAGTTTTGGAGGCGCACTTTTTAGTAATCAATAGCCAGAAACCCTGGGCCGGAGAAATCCTCCTGCGATTTTCTTATAATCCCATTGGGTTTTTAGTGTGCCAGAACCACATATCAGTTCCGCACATACAGTATCTAGCATTTTTATATATCGAAGTTAGATGAGCTGGGTTTCTAATACAGCAACGAAAATAGCACTTGCCAATGTAATTTTCATAAATATCGCAAATTTCAATCTCTGTTTGTCTTTGAAAACGTGAACAGTGCACCGGCCTTTTTCAATGTCTTGGGTAGTGTTGAAGGAAGAGGTGAGAAACCCCAGAGCAATCATAATAAAGAAAAACAGAGATATTGAAAGGGCTCATAGTAAGTTTCAAATAATGACATGTTGTATTCATCATTGCCTACTGCAGTGAACAAAACTGAATACACATGCAATATGCGCCTTTTGGGCCACTGACATAATATTCAAATGCAGCAATACATGGCACTTATCAACAACAAATAGAATGCAATAAGTTTCACACATATGACAGCTGTGGCAAGTTTGTTGTGACATCTGTGTCAATTTGCTGATAAAACCCCCTGGCATATTAAAAGAAACTCTTGTTACTTCGTTTCAAACTTCAAGCCGTCTAGTACGGTAAGTAAGGGGGAGTTTCTCATCAAGGTTACCTGGTTAGCCAGCTTTGTAGGACTTTTTAGAAATTTGTCACCAATCATGTTCCATTCAGTGGTAGCAGCAGGTGACGGCCGTGGCTACTCAATGCCCAACCGGTGGGGTTACCCAGGCTCCCTGTAGACAGCAGGGCAGGCCAAGGGAGAGTTGGAGAGCCCTCATCGGCTCGGCCAGGGTGCTTGACAAAGCCCCAATTTACTGCATACGACTGTCAAACAATGTATACAAGAAATGAAAATTGTGCTGGAATAAATTGCATGGGTCCGGGTCTTATTGTATAGTTTGATGTATATTCATTAAATTGCAGTATATTGTTAGGCCTGTGTGTGTGTTTACCACACCCAGGTAGGTAGCCGGAGCCGGGACTGGGGACCTGCTTTCTTTCTTGGCCTGTCTCTTGTCTCGCTATAAGCTCGGGGAGCCTCGGCAGAGTTAGAGCTGGATGATTGACAGGTAGTTAGTGCCGCTGCGGTCCGCTTTGATCTCTCTCGCCGCCGCTTCTCACTTCAGGTATCCTGCGGGTAGAGGCAAGGTCGCTCTCTCCGCCGGAGAGTGTGTTTGGAGAAGTAATAATTGGCTACAAGTTAAAGTGTAAATACAAAGTCTTCCTGCACTCTCCAACCCCCTCCCCCGCCTTGGTCGCTTACAACAGCAAATGCCAATAGAACAGCAGCCGTAGGAGCATTAATATACCTGACGACTCTTAGCTTAGAGATGGCTTTACTGCGGGATATCATTCCTGGGGCCAGCACTTCACATACTCTGGAGGCTAATCCTGTTTTCACGGCCGTCCGCTTTACCGCATGTAGATGCCAAGGCGAGAATTCACCTATCATCAAAGGCTTTGTGTGAGAGCTGCCAATACAGAGCTGCTAGCGGCGGAGTGGTCCGTCAGGCTGCTGTATCCTCTCACTCCCCCAGCTCATTTACACCGAGCCTTTATCATCACCTAGTTCAATTGATAGTGGACCTCCCCTCTCTCCCAAGTTTTCTCCAATCACTACCACCCTCCATACTGACCTAACATCTCGGTACAGCAGACAAGATTGTTTCTGGTCCATCATTCCTGGCAGATACAGGGTAATACCTCGATCAGGACCGGATCCGTTAGCTGTATGTACAGTCTGTTACAGATGCCTCCCCATCCCCCACTGCCACCATTAGCTGTTCTGGTGACAGAACCCCTGTCTCGGACTTCATTACACAGATAAGGAGCTCATCCTGGCTGTGCTGACGGCTGGTGTCAGCAGGGAATCACTGTGCTGTTGTAGCTATTACCACCCACAGTCTGCTAGGCTTCACTGCCAGCCTCGGCCAGCCGTGCAGTGCCATACCTTCCGGGACAGGAAAAAGGCCAGAATCTCAG
>JAAUYG010173221.1_pt1 | contig 11400 bp, 6 predicted proteins | sample 7278091 | NCBI WGS metagenome assembly JAAUYG01 (sample SAMN14350201, study PRJNA611818) | marine sediment metagenome | isolation source: surface marine sediment (0.6m) | place: French Polynesia: Moorea | collected 2018-08 | reverse complement strand
GCCTCTGACCCTGGACCCCCCCCCCCCGCGCGCGCGCTCGGCCTTCACGCTGACGAAGCCTTCTTGTTCTCAGTTGCTTTGGAGCTTTGGTATTCACTGCCATTTGTGTTCGGCCCAACGAGAGCTTTGGCGTGTCCCTTCCCAAAGGGACACAGGCAGGAACACTTGTTCCCCTCACCCATGGTCACCGCTTTCCCCCCCCCCCTCCTGTTTGCTTGTCGCTTTCCCTCACCATAGCCACACGGCAGTTAGTCTTCGTCGTCAAAATTCTTGGTGTGATAACAAAGCTTTCAGAATTTCAGGGAAAGATGACAGGAAGAAAATACATGACAAAGGCCTTTCATAGCATCCGGCTGGGTATATAAATTTGTTTGCTGTATTGTCCCACAGCATTGTCAAAATATCACGCCGACTGAGGGTAGCGAGGGGGTGGTTCAACTTGTGCTGTAGGAAAGTCTCTGGACAGGCTCTGAAAATTGGCTTGAGAGCTCAAGAAGATTCATGTTTTGAAACTGATGCAAAAGTGTTGATGCCTCATCGCACAACCACCTGTCTGGCTCGACGTCAGTGTGCTTCGACGGGAATGAAAATATTTGGAACAGAAAGACTCCGCTTCAACAAGTCGGTGTTTCTTTTTCCCGCCCCTCTGGTTCATCCTCAGTGTGCTTGAGCGGGAATAACCCCTCCACCTCTGTGTGATCTTAGCGGAGGAAAGTGTTGCACCACCCACACCCACTCTTGCAAGCGCAGACCCGGATTTGTTCGCTTGGGCGGAAAGTATTTGGAATGGAAGATCTCGGCTTGAACAAGACCTTTGGGGTATTCCCCCCCATCACAGGTTTGGGTTGGTTTAAAATTTTTTGTCACACACAAATTGCTCAAAATTGGTTAAAAACTAAATTCATTGATGAACACTACTTGCTTAGTGGTTACATCACTACTAAGTAACCACCAGAGAATAACTAGAGAAGTTACTGCATTAATCTTGATACATAACCAAAATTGCCTAAGAATTTTTTTTGCTTTGAAGTCTTACATAAGAAAATAATAGCCCTTATTGTTCACTTATGTAATAGGGTCTACTAAAACTACAACCAAACTTGGCTGGCAAGTACTAAGCTCCCACAGCTCTACAAGCGTGGGCGCAACATGTTCTCTGGCTGAAGTAAACACGCCCATCTATTGCAGGATTGTCACCAGTGTGATTGGGCGGAAAGTATTTGGAATGGAACTTCTCAGCTTGAACAAGACCTTTGGGGTATTCCCCCTTCCAAGGTTTGGGTTGCGTTTGGTGCATCTCGAGTTGTGTAGTTTGCAGAAGGGAATAGAAAGTCAGGTTGAAGTGATCTCGACAACCAGGGCTTGATCAGCAAAGCTTTTTTCCAGGTCTGTGAAGCTGTGCAAAGCTTCCAGGTCTTGTGGATTAGGTATTCATAACTATCCGTACTTGGGTGTTTATGGTCATTGGGTACTTTTAGGTATGGAGTTTGATGTGTTGGGATAAGGTGTAAGGTTGTCACTTGGTCTGTACGCTGCAGTAAGCACTGTGGGGAGGTTGGCTGTGACGTATTGGATTAGCTTCCTCCCATTACGTTTCCATAGAACGAGAGTAGCCCCGAGTACACACAGCAGCGACGTAAATGTACCTTTCATGTACTGAGCTAACATGATGTACTTTGCACACACGTGTACTGTACTGAACTTGCATGAAGTGTTACATTGATTGTCAGGTGGAATTGTGGGAAATCAGCCCAACAATTCAGTGTCGATCTACCTCCAAACCACGGGCAACTAAGTGTGTGAGTGGGTGTGCGCGTGTGTGTGTGTGTGTGCAGGGCGTGTCAGTCAGTGGCTTATCAGGATATATATCCGCAACTATTGATCAGCAAAGGTGTGCACCTGAGTTTTCATTTCCTGTCTGTGTGAGTGAGTGTGGGTGTATGGCAAGGCTCACAAGCATGTGTGCATGTGTGTGTCTCTGTCTGTGTGTGTCATGTAGTGTGTGTGTGGGGGGGGGTGTGTGTGAAGGGAAGAAAGGGAGTGAAGTGTGTATCTATCTCTGTGGTCTCTGTGTATGTGGTGTGTGTCTGTGTAGGGAAGTGTATGTAGTATGATGTAAATAACGATTAATTGTGTATCTCTATGTATGTGTGTGTATATAGTTTGTGTGTGGTGTGTGTGAGTGAATGAATGAAGAAGCTCACGAGTGAGTATGTTGTGTGTTCCCCTGGGAAACTAGACACTGGGGCTTCACACATGCAGGACATCAGATACACTGCAATGTACTGCAGTATCTCTGCATTGTAGTGTCTCTGAGGAAGTTGAACAGTGAACCGTGAGAACTCTTGAGCCATCCTTCCCTCAGGCAAAAAAGCGAGAAAACATCGTCACATGTGACAGATACACCGCAGAAAAAGATGCACAAACACCTTTTGTAGAGTGATATACTTTTCACACACAGCACAGTGCGGATCCAGACATCTGAGGAGTCATGTTAATGCAAAAGTCACCACATCTCTCTCACCCCCAGTTTTCCCCCGATACTCCTGTTTGAAGCACTTCTGTTAAAACCCCTTCGAATTTAAAGAAAACAATGCTGTTTGGTTTGGGGGATGGGACGGTGGGATCTTGAGACCTCAAATACATCCGCAGTGACATGTGAACGTCGCCACATGTTTCTTGCCACGGCATGTTACAAGGGAAACGTCACTCTACATCTTGCTGCATCTCCATCCGAGCAGAAACGGGAATCCAGCCGTGTTAAAAATGGATGCGTCTCCTTGACAAGACGACGCACAGACAGACAGACGTATGGGTCGACAGTGGCGGAAGCAGTTGATGGAGGGGGGGGGGGTCGGTCTCATGCTCAAAATACATCAAGCCGATTTTGAGGTTGCTCTTTGAGTTTCCTATTGCGACGCACAGACAACCTGAGATATCTGTCTGGGTCGACAGTGGCGGAAGCATGAAGGGGGGGGGGATTCGAGGGGAAGGAGGCTATTTGAGTCACATCGTCCTCTTCTGCCCCATGCCATTTTGGGCCACCTGGCCTTGTGTTTCAAAGTTTACATATCAGCAAAAAAAACAAAATGAATAAATAAAAAATAAATAAATAAAACACTTTAATTTGCGGTGTTTTGTGGGGCCTAAATTTAACAATTTGGCCTCAGGGTGGAAGTTGTGATTTGTGAAGTCGCCCCTCCCCCACATCCCCTCAAATCTGGATCTGTACACGCTGCAGGCTGTCTGTGTCAGGATAAACTGCAGTTCGTCAACTCTCTTATCTCTGGGGGAATGGAAAAAGGAAGTTGTGATTTGTGGAGTCGCCCCACACATGGTGTGAAGCCTGGATCTGTAGCAGCTGCATCAGTATCAGTCAGCGAGACAAGGACAAGGCTGTTGCAGGCTGCCTGTGTTACAGGATGTACTGCAGCACTCTCTGGGGGAATGCTCCAGAAGAACTGGATGCAGGAACAAGGGCTCTTGTCAGCGTCTGGGCACCATCCAGGCTCCAGATTTGTGGGTTGAGTTGGGATTGGCTAGTCTTTTGCTGAAATGCTTAATTTTCTGATTCTGTTCCGAAATTCCCTGGGAAATGTTGGGAAGATGCATGAAATGTGAGAATCACTGGTCAAAATGTGAGAACAGTTCTACAAAATCCAAGGGAATGCCTTCTTTCCTTTCTAGTTGTTCTATTTCTTGCCACACTGGACCAATCTGGACCCAGTTTGAAGAGCCTCAACATCCATTGTTGGACACACAAGAAGTTCCAACTTGTGTCTAAGAAATACTGCTTCAGATGTGGCTTCTCTGCATTTTGCGTTCAGAGGCTCCAATCCCCAAAGCAGGACACAGCAAATCCACCACTTGTAAACAAAGACAGATGCCAGTGAGTCTTTGCCGAGACTTATTGCGACGTGAAATGTGATTTCTCTCCACGGAGCCTTCACAGCACACAAAATCCACATTTGCGGAGACAGATGCCAACGCAGAACTTGGAAGCTCTGATGCCAGTGAGAACCTCAGTTTCTGGCAATGCCCAGCAGGTTAGAAAAAGGCAGGCTTGACTGGTATCAATGAGTTTGATCCAATCTATGCTCATCTCCACTCATTGCTGGTATGAAGTTGGGAAGAACAAAATGTTGCAGCATTGCATAACTTGCTTAACCTGAGAATGGGAAGTATGCCATGCTCCATTCATGGGGCCTGAGTTTCATGATAGAGAGTCGAACTTCAGAGGCCTCTGTGTTATGCAACAGCACACAGATCTGTGGCAACAGCATTAGAGTTCTGAACCCGTGAACTTTTCCCCTGTGCGCCTCTAGCCTCAGGGGCGGAGCCAGGATTTTGCTCAGGGGGGGCCCAGCGGAGTTTTGACCCGAGGGGGGGGGGGGGCCATGAGCCCAAAATTTGCTCAAAATAGGTTTTCTCCTTAAAATTGCCTGAAAACTGTATGATTTTGAAAAAATCTTAAGGGGAAGGGGGCCTCTAGTGCTGCATTGTCAGGTGCTGATCCAGGATTCGGATCAAGGGGTCCTGACGTCAAGGGACCCACACCCGAAAATGGTCAAGGACCCAGACACCTGAAAATTAGCAGTCTGACCCTGGGGTCTGGAAAGTTAATTTAGAGGTTGTGTTGTACACTCTGCATGGTTGGTTTGGTACTTGTAGCTACAGCTTCCCCACATGTTTCCATCTCATGTTCAGTTTGGGTCGCAAAAGTGTGAAAACGTTTTCCTCGAAGGGTACAATTTGAGGTATTTAGGCCGAGCGCGACGAAGTCGGGACGGCCGGTGGAGTCATGTACGTGTCCTTGTTGTTGTCGTGCAGGACCCCCCCCCCCTACAGGGCTCCCCCCTCCTCCAAACATTACATTGTCACGTGATGGATGGTCGGAGCGCTCGGCCTCTACGCTGACGAAGCGTACTTGTTTTGATGCGTGAACTCTTGTTCGCATCATCTGTTCCTGCCGTTGTGGTTTGACGTACGCTGAAAACTGAATCATTTTGTCCTGCGTCCGCCACTGGTCTCGGTTCACATCTGACTCCAATCAGAATCAAAAGCCGACTGTTTGATGAGTCCCAATTATGTTTGACGAGTCCAATCATGTGACTGTTTGACGAGTCTAAATCACGTGACTGTTTGACGAGTCTAATCACGTGATCATCCGCATTTCGTCTGGATCTCAGTCAGTCATCCAGTCTCTCAGGCGCGGATCCAGGGTTTTGACCCCAAGGGGGGGGCTGATAATTTGCTCAAAATAGGGGTTTTTGCCTGAAAACTGCATGATTTTGAAAAATCTTGGGGGCAAGGGGGCGGGCCCCCAGGGATCCGCTGCTGCTGCTGCTGCTGGTTACAATTGCACAGTTCATAGGGCTAGAAAGGCTCAGTCCTAAATTAGAATGGACAATGCACCCTTGGAATTTATTGATCCGCATTCGTCTGGAAATAAGACAAGAGAACAAAAAAGACACAAGAGACTTGAATTGATGGTGTGAAATCCATGTGTGCCTGGAAGCAGTTCAGCCGTTTTACACCAGACGCAAAACGCGTTCACATTGCGGTTTCGCGTGAGCTTGTGTTGGTGTGAAATGCGCCTTGTAACGGGCGCAGTTTCTTGTCATGAGTAACAAAACGGACCTTGGTCTTGTCTGGCAGTGTAGTTCGTTCGCTACTTTTTGAAAACGAACGTGAGGGCACATTTGTAAGTTCAGGGAGGACCAGACCTTTGACTTACGCCCCCCTCTGTGACTTGGCACCCTTCCTGGGTAACAATGTTACCCCCTGCTAACAAGTCACCCCACCCAGAAGTGTCGCCCGCACTGGCTTGTTCTCCCTACCCCACAGATGTGCCTCCCCTCCCCAGCAGCGTGGCAGAAAAGGATTGCGGTCAGCATTTCCTTTGCCCTTTTCTGAAAACCCGTTCTGCTCTGGATTTGTTTTGAGCAGTGATCTGGTGGTGTCACCCTGGAGGGGCATCGTACCCACAGCGTCTTACGGCACTGCTTCTAGTTTATCCTTCGCTAAAGACTCATTCTCTCTGTTTTGCAGGAGTTGGAGTCATGATCTAACAGGGGCATCGCACCCACAGCGCCTTGTGGCACTACTTCTAGTTTGACCTTTTCTGAAGACCCATTCTCTCTCTGTGTTTGCAGGAGCTCGAGTGATGACGTCACGCGCCAGTTCGTCCAGCTCCGGAGGCCGAAGTGGCCGCAGCGGAACCGACTCACCCAGTTTGTCCAAGTCGCTCAACATGAAGAGCGCCAGCACCTCTCTCAAGCGGTGAGTACTGTCTGTACCGACTGGAGGATAGCTCTGTGTTTCATTCTTTTTCTCATTCTCCTTCCTCGCTCCTTGCTCTCTCTCCTCTCTGTGTGTGTGTGTGTTCAGGGGAGGGTGAGAATGGCAACACCTCCCTCAAGCGGTGAGTATAAACTGTCCCAATCTATGCGTCCCTTCCCTATTCTCTCTTCTGTGAGCACCGTGTATGCCTCTCTCTCTCTGTGTCCCTTCTCCATTGTCTCTTTTCTAACCGTGTGTGTGGAGACGGATGGAATGTGTTGTGTGCTAAATTAGAATAATTTTGCCGTATTTAGTTGTCTCAGACCTTTCCGCTGACCTGCAGATTGTATGTCAACCCAACAGAAAAAATGCAACAATGTGGAGGCAGGTGCCAAAAGGTTGGGCAACAGATGGCACTCTATTCTACTTGTAACCCTCAACAATTTTTTCTAAGCAAATAAGCCATGAGACTGAACTGGTTAAAAATTAAGTTTTATCTTCTATTCAAGAAGCAACAAACTTTCCAAGCAAGATTTTCTATTGGGGGGGGGTTGACAGATTTATACAAAAGCAAAAAAAATATATGAGGGTTACAAGTAGGACAGAGTGCAATTTGTTGCCCAACATTTTGGCACATGCCTCCACATTGTTGTATTTTTGTCATCACTTACATGTTTAATCATTTTCAAAATCCTATTGTCTAAGGCTCTTTTTTTGGAAAATTATTTTAATAGTAACAACAGATGACATCTCAGTATGGGTCTGTACACACAAACACCTCAGTGCTTTGCACCTCAGTGGTTTTGGTGTGCAGACCCACACTTCGCTGTCATCCATTATTCCTTAAACCTAGAGTGCCATCTCTTAAGTCAGTCTCTTCTGTCTCTCTCTCAAGTGTTCTTTCCCCCTCTCGCTGTGTGTGTGTCTGAGATGGGGCGAGAATGCCCCTCTTTCTCTGGCTGTGTCTCTTTCTCTGTCTGTGTTGCATGTCTTGATCACAATGCCCGCAATGAGTAAATAAGTACCATGAGTAAAGACGAAACGAACGGAAGCACATTACATAACCCGACAAATACCATGTCCATTTGTGACAGCAAGAGCGAAACGTCGGTCGTCGATCAGAAAGCAGTCGCTCATCCCCTCTGGGTGATGTTTGTACATTTGTCTATCCGCCTCTATTTGTCTGTCCATCTGGGGCACATTGGTCAGTTTAGACACAGATCAAAAGAGGGAGGTTGTCAGAGGATACTTCGATCTTGATGGATTCTTGTACAGCTGTATCTTAGCCGACTTTTTGCAGGAGAATTAGGATTTGGTTATCTCCAGTGAAACGCTGTCTGTCACGCACGGATAACGAGCACCCAACTTTTGAGCAGAAAAAACATGGTTATCTACACAACAAAACTCACACCCACGCAAAACATGCACCTGCTGCTGTTGCTGAAATTTTTGTGAAAAAGGTATGCGTTATGCGTGGGTGATTACGACACTGAGAAGGACACAGATCGCCTCGGATATATGGTTGCGGGAGGACAGGACATTTGGGTTTTGAGGGGACTTTGCTTTGCTAGTTCGTGGTGTGTGCAGACAAACTCCCCCTCCCACCCTACAGGAAGGAACACATGTTGATTGCATAGCCTCGACATCGACAAGCGGCCTAGTTGAAGAGGAGCAAAGTTTTGCTGGTTGCTAGGGCGTGACCCCCTCCCTTTCTCACCACCACCCCCACACGATGTGTTGGTCTCACGGCCTCGACACTGATACAGCGGCCTTGTTCACGACGCTTGGCTAGGTGTGCAGACCGCCCCCTCAACCTCCCCACTCTACATACACCAGCATGGATTCCCGCGCTCTCGACACTGATAAGCGTCCTTGTTTGAGGAGACGCCGCGTTGCCAGTTGTTGGGGTGTATAATGGGCTCTGCGCTGTGTTGTGCTTGATGACAGATGACACAGGATGTGAGCCGTGTTCTCTTTCACAACATGATCAGCGCGTAAGGCTCGCGAAGCTGCATCAGTCTCACTGTCCGAACAAAATAGTTTCAATTGCAAATTAATGTGGATTGAAAAACACATGTTACGTGAAAATCAATCAATTAGAAAAATTTATTTGGGTTCATTATTTCTGGAGTGTATTCTGTCTATCACACAACATGCTAAAACTGTTTTGTGTCGCTTTCATGGACAAAATTGCCACGAAACATTGAGTCCCACTCCAGGAATTCGGATGGCCCAAAACATAGTAAGCTGAATTTTGGGAGTGTCCATGTTTCCTGTGGAGGTAGAACACTGGGACAGCAAGTCCAAACTCGACTGGACGTGTTTTGAGCGGATGAAGGTGGTGATGGGCCAAACAGATCTTCTGTTAAGAAGGAGGGGGGCGTAACAGAGAGGCTCATCTGTCAATTCTGTCTGGTTCCACTGTTCGGGAAGTTTCAACAGGTGAAAAGCCCCTGTAGAGCTATACAAGACGCATCGTTGCCAAAATGCCACAGATCGAGACACCCAGCAGGACAACACACGTGTAGCGAAAGCATTCTGTCAACAGAAGCAGCCAAGGTTTTTTTGTATTGATGCAGCTCGTGAGGCCTTGAGACGACCTTGTCGGTTGCAGCAGTGCGAGGCCGAGACTGCAAACTGTGTGTCATTGGAACTCCACAGACAAGAGAGTAGGGGACGACACGTGTCCCCAGAAGCTGAAGTATAGATAGAGGTGAGATTGAGGTTCAGGTACAGAATCAAGCTGATTTCGCCCAAATCAGCTTGAATTGGCAATGTTTGTGTTTTGGAACTTGTCAGTACAAGTGTACTTGTAAGTCAATATATACAACCAACAGCAAAATGAGTCAATTCAAGCCAATTTAGCCTGAATCGGAATTGCTGTACATTTCAATGGCAATTCATTTGTTCAATTCGGACGAATTCTAATCTCCGGTGTGAATAGACCTGAAACCAGTTTTAGTGTTCCGGCAATTTGGGAATCCAAAAAGTCATTCTTCCTGGAACCTTTTTGTTCTCAAGAACTTTGTGATATCTAAATGGACAAGCACCTGACGTGAAGTACATCTGTGACGCGGACTTTAGTCATTTTATGTGATCAAAGAGGACGGAAAAACGAACACATTTATGACAAAGAGATTGGCATGAAGAGGCAGTAGAGAGCCTCACAATAACACCGGCCTGGGCTGGGGAGCCTCATTTGCATATAAGCTTCAGCCCTTGCAAAAACACACTTTTAATTAAAAATTTCTGCAGATTCCACTTGGATCACAAAGTGGTAGTGAAAGGCTTTAGTTTAAGTCACAAATTGTGAGATTTTATGTGAAATTATAGAAATTGTAGAGCATTTTGTGTTTCTGCATGTTGGAGGTCAAGTTGGGTTTGCATTCAGCATTGCTTTTCCCCCAGAGCGTGTGTGTTGCACTGTCAAGACAGATAAAGACAAACGTTTCCATTTATGAGCTGACAAACCTTTCTGGAAAATCTCCAGTTCCTCCCCCCCGTGCATAAAGAATGCAGTGTCGCTTTCAGAAATGCAATGAGTTTCATTGATCCGAAGTTTGAAGTTGAATTTTAATGGGCCTCGACACCGATCAGGACCTTTACCTGACAGTGTGAAACGTTTCTCCGTATCTTTGACTTTTGAATGTACTTGTGGACTCTTGGGTGTTGGGGAGAAAGCTCACTTGAAGATTACCATGGACCAAAAAAAAAAAAAACAAACAACAATAACATGCAATGAGCTGCAAAGTGCTAACAGTGAAGATTGCAAGCAAATGGATACTTGTGTGAATTGGGTGTCAGTCCGCAAGTGGTCAGGTGTGAACTCCTTGTTCTTGGGAACCAGACGGTAATCACAGTGGAGATCTTAACTGTTTCATGCCATTTTCTCTTGGACAAAACAAAAGCAGAAAAATGAACAAAGCAAAACGTGACAGAAAAAGAACCTGAACAGAATTTGTTAAAACTGTACAAGCAAAGGATTAGGCCGCCAAGAGAAATTTACCAAGCGCAAAATTGAACGCGCACTCCTGGTTGGTTGTGTGTTGATGCGAGGGTTTCGAATGACAACATTGGGCCTGACAGTTGGGTTTACAGCGCATGTGTCTGTGTTGGATTGTATTAGCAGCATCTGTGCCTGCATTCTTATTACTCCCATCCCCCCTCCCTCTGCCTCTTGTCCACGCATCCCCTTTATAACCCCTATTCTCTGATTTCCTAAAAGCCCTCTCATGTCACCCTTGAAAAGGAAATGTATTTATTTATGATCAGATTACCTGGGTTTGGAGCACCCGGAGGTTTTGGCAGTGTGCCAGGGTTTTACGGGCAACTGTTCTATGGTCGGGCGCTCAACAGCAGCAACTGTTTTGTGCCGATACCCCACGCCAAATGCATTGAGCGCACACGTGCACAAAACTCGCACACCCTTTTTAGTAGAAAAGGCTGGTTCACTTTCCACAAACACATAGGAATATTGGAAGACCAGATCTAAGACATCTTAGACAGTGCATACCCCAACCGGTAATCACTCACTAAAACACGCACTCGCACCCCAACTTTTGAGCAGAAAAAATAGTCCTTTTTCCCGAAAACAGGAGTATATAAGACTCGGTAGAACTCTTCGGTTCACACAAAACAAATTCACAACCCACATGTTTAACGCACACCAACGTTTGATGCTAAAATTTTGGTCAAAAAGGTGCGCAATATATGTGAGTTATTTCTGCACTTTTGATGCTGAAATTTCGTCAGAAAATACGAAAAGCTCAAATCTGGCCAGAACTGTGCGAAAAGCGCGTTGGGCGTGGGTGATTATGGTAACAGCCCCCGCTCCCAGGTGCGGTAATTGCCCCCGTGTGCGCGAATCTGATATCAATTAAAAACGACAAAAAGTTTTGTGTGTGTTTCTGTTGAATAAAGACGAAACAGATGTGAGGCAACAACAAAGTGTTCCTCCCCACTGGAACAAGCCATAAAAAGTAGAAATTTGAAAAAAAGACAACGGATAAAAAGTCACTGTAACTGTGTATATTCTACTTTTGCTGAAATTTCGTCAAATGAGAAAAGCTCAAATTTAGCAACTGTGTCTTCCGTGGGTTGTTCTGAAGAGAGTGTGAG
>JAAUYG010131664.1_pt1 | contig 11402 bp, 7 predicted proteins | sample 7278091 | NCBI WGS metagenome assembly JAAUYG01 (sample SAMN14350201, study PRJNA611818) | marine sediment metagenome | isolation source: surface marine sediment (0.6m) | place: French Polynesia: Moorea | collected 2018-08 | reverse complement strand
CCCCCCCCCCCCCCCCCCCCCCCCCCCCCCCCCCCCCCCCCCCCCCCCCCCCCCCCCCCCCGGGGGGGGGGGCCCCCGCGGCGAAGGAATCTTTATTGTCTGAAGTAATCCTATGTACCGGATTAATACATGTATATTGGGTGCAGATGGTTGTATGTATCTCATGACTACTCTACAGAGAATTGTGCATGTACTTGTTAGATATTGAATTGCATATGGGACATTAGTAAATCTTCTCTCACATTCCACATTTCTCTTTTTTTGTACAGGACTCCCTGTGATTTAATACCCCTCCATTGTAAGACTTCCCTCTATTTTAAGACTGGCCTTCAGTGACACCATTGGCATATTTTCAACATCAATATCCTTCCATTTTAGGACCACATTTTTGTGGCCAAATGGGCATGGTCTTAAAATGTAAGTACCACTGTACTGCGTTCCTGGTGGAGCTATAGAATGGATGTTTAGTATTGTTTACATCACTCTGTCCATGTATCGAGGCCATTTGTGCCTAAATTTCATCACGTGATTATTTGCAGATGTGCGGTGTAGTCGGTTCCGGGTTTGGTGTGTTAGTTTCATGCAAACCATTGCTGCAAATTTTCCATTTCATATCTCAGGCTTCCTTTACCAGCTGAAGGTGCCAGTCCCATATACAGTAGTCCCACTTTAATAAGGCCACCCTATTTGCCAAGAAATTGTAGGCACATTAGAGAGGTGGCTCTTGGCGAGAGTGAAAAGTAAATGCCTTTATAGTAGCAGCGCCAAAAATTTGTGACCACATTAGAGAGGGTGGCCTCTGGTGAGAGTGGCCACTAAGAGAGGGACCACTGTAGTTCTGTCAGATGTGTTTTGCAATCCATTCAATCTTCAACCCCAAACCCATTCTCCTCAGAGTCAGTGGATATTATTATATATGCAATTGCACATGACATTTGTTGGTTGAATTATGCTTAGTGATATGTGAAACAAATGGGTCGGTATAGGGGTATAGCACGCACTATCTTTCTCTTCCACAGTTTCCTTATCATCCAAGTAACAGGGAAGTAATAAGGAACAAATCCAGATAAACATGTGAAACTTTTCCATGCACCTGGTCTTCATAGTGCCTCTGGGCCTCAGGCCGACAGTCAGACCCTGCTGGCGGATGGAATAATATATAGGACATCGGTTTGCTCTCTGTTGCGTGCCTGGGGTGGCTGCATGGATACTCTTAGTTTCACTGTATGGACACATAAATATTTTGTGTTTTGCCTGGATTATGAGAGTTAAGCTGGCTTTGACAGTGAATATTGATGGGGATATTGAAGCAGAAGCAATTTGATTATGTGAATGTTTTTCAGTCTTTATGATTGGATATTAGCTATACATATTTTGGAAGGGAACTATTATCACCTAGATCCACCACAAACTATGAATTTTGACCTTTGCTAGACCCAATTGGACACACCATTGTGAAACAGAGCAGTATAAGTACTAGTATATATAGGCAATATAAAATATAGACAATATATATATAGGCAAGTCACGAAGTTGCAAACAGAATGTTTCACGTCAACAGCAGTTGGGTTAGCTTGCCACTATCGTTTTTTTAGTGGTTTCCAGAAAACACATATTCTGTTATACAATATTCATTTGTAAATTGAATAGCTGAAACTGAAAGCTAAAGCTTGGGTGTTGGTAGGGTAACTCCCCTCGCTCACACACTAAGTGATCCGCTGACCACCACCCACCAATAAGTGCTGTGCGTGGCACACATACCAGGCCGGCAGTCAGGAGGCGTTTGTAGCCTCTATACAACTAGAGTATAAATACAGATCTGGGTACAGTGCAGTGATGCAGGGGCAAATGGATAAACATGTTTCAAAGAGGCATAGTAAACAACCAAGTTGATGATAATATTAAAAGTACTGCATATACTAGCCTATAAACAGCCAAACTGGATAAAATGACCTCCTGTTTTGGTCATTTGTGGGGGAGCACTGGAAAACCCAGCAAATTGTTTTCTGGTTGTTATAACCCTGCTTTTATGGATTAAATTAAGTGATACACAGAAACAACATCCGCCTTTGGAACCCGGGAGTCTTCACTTGCTGCCCTACAGCCTAGTTAACATGCCTGTGATATTGGGGTTTAAAACAGCTACTAGAATATTGTGTCTGGTCAGCCTGGCCAGTGCTCAAAGCACCCAGCCTGTTACCATGGAAACCTCAACTGCAGCAGGTTTGTTTTGTGTATGAAAGTCCAGTTCTGACTGATTTGTTGTGTTTACATTTTCTTGTTTTGGCTACATCATGCTATTTGTAAGTTGTCTCAAAGAAGTCTTGATTTTGATTGGTGATTGTTTTGTCTAGGAGCCTTGAACCCAAGTCTTAAAAGCAGACGACTGCTGGGACAGTGGAAAAACCTCACTCACTCCGCGGCTGACAGATTCTCTTATGTGACACCCAGTTTAAAATACAAACCTGTCTTGAAAGACTACCCAATGGCCACAAAAATGTGGTCTAGCTGTCAAGACAGATGTTCTCTGGCGACAGGTTCAGTTATATTGAAATATACCGGTAGGTCCTTCTGTCAAAATTGTGTGGTCTGTCAGGACAGGTGGTCTCTCATGGCAGTGGTCTCTCAAGACAGGTTTCACTGTACTGGCAAATAATCTGAGTGACCTTAACTTTGTATACTTGTAAAAGTATGTAAAAGTGTGCTCTTCTTTGTCAAGGTGCACAAATGTCCTATATCTCAGTGTCTGGTGTCCCTCAGGGTCCTTGGACCTTTACCATGTTAACTTTTCCTGTTTCTCAGCTGACATCACTGGATGTGTAAATACTAGCACCCCGAGTATGTACGCTCATGATACTAAGGTTTTTATTAAGGGATGTAACTGACCCAGCTGATATTGTCCGTTTACTACAAAACGACTTATATGCAAAATTTTCCTGGGCTCAATTATGGCAGCTATATATCTCTGAACCCCGGTATATAACACTTGAGGCTTGGTAAATGTTGTTATGATTTTAATTGTGTATCATTTGAATGGGCCTCCTATTGAAAAAGTTGAAAATATTTGTGATATTGGAGTTCATATTCATTAATTGCTGCGAGGGATTTATTTGGCGATTTTTGCGACCACATTAAAATTGCAAAAATACCCACAAACATAATTCAGGAACCTAGATAATTAACTACTAGACTTGAGCTAAACTGCAAATATTAATCCTCACGAACATGGTTTTGTTTCAAAAACGCAAACATAAATCCCCACAAACGTTAGTGAATTTACAGTATCTGCCAGTATTGTTAACTCTTTTACCCCCTGTGTGTACTGGTATTGTATGTAGAGCATAAGATGTTGATTTTTTTTAAGCAAGCATTTATAATTTCCTGTTTGTGTTTATTTACCATAATAACTAGACCATATCGCTAGTCTGCTGCCTCGCCTGTGTCAATAGGTGGTATAACAGACAGCACAGTAGGTATGGCCTGATGGTTCCTTGATCGAGATACAGGCCTTTAAAAATCTGAGGGACCTTGTCTTTGTTAGTGTTTGCTGAAATTTGAAACATTTCTATAGGTATAGTGCCCGTGTTTATCATCATTGATGTGCTGATAAACAGATTTGTCATACTGGGGTAGAAAGATGATTAACCCCTTTTGAGTTTTAACAGTCCGGGTATAGGTTTTAATGACTATGCAGAGAATGTTCAACGTGCGTTGAAAGGCCATCCCATTGGCCATAACAATATGGTCTCAGTGAAGATAGGTGTTTTTTGCTGACAGGTTCGGTTACCATGGTTACAGTGATGGCATCTCTATGTATATGAGCTGTAATAATTGTAGGTTTCTTTGAAGGCATCCAGCTCGTTAGCCACTAGAGCTATCTGGGTGACCGACACTTTCGTAATTCATGTTGTAATTACCATCTTGATGTTAACATTCTTGTGTTATGATCTTTCAAATGCTGTAAATCATCGTCCACAGTTTGGGCATTTGTGAGTACTGAATGTGAGTAGAAGGATACTTGAATGATCAGATGATCCATGGACTCGCTTCCATGTGGAAGGTTCAGTGTTTTAAGTTTTAACTTTATTGATTTACTGTGATATACTAAAATAGTCCCTGCCTGGGTGGCCGAATGGTTAAGGCGCCGGGCAGAGTGACATATCTCCGTGACACAGGTTCGAAGCCCGTCACGGACTGGTACCCAAGTCAGAGTATGATATGAAAATGCCTTTGTGGACAATCTATAGGACATGTTGACTCTTCAAATTCGAAATATTGTACTATGAGTATGAATAAAGATATATTATTATTATTATTATTATTATTATTATTATTATTATTTTAATAATAAATTTGTTTCGCTGTCATTTTCCCCAGATGTGCCTCAGATGCCCCAGATTGAGAAATGTCAAGTGGACAACTGGAAGACCATGACCTGCTGGTGGAAGCCAGCGCACCAGGATACAGGCCTGCCCACCAATGTCAGCCTCTTCTGGACGCTACAGTAAGAGAAATCGAAGCTAATACATGCCACTGTAAACTGCAATTATTTATGTATAAACAAAAATAAATAAAAAAAAAATCAATGTAGATGGTTTATAAAATGAATTGGGTTAATTCAACTGGATTATGCTAGAACATAGCATAAAGAAATCTTTTTGAAGCATTTACATATGTAGATAAAATAAATTTATTTATATATATGTAAATATAGCTTTTGAAGGTTACTATTGTGGATATATGTGTGTTATCCAAGGTAACATATCCAGATTAGAGAAACTTATTCATTGGCAGTTATTCTCTTTGAACCAGTTATATTCAACTAAAAAAATCTGCATTCGGTCAACTTTTGATATTCTCCAGTGCATATGAATTTATGAAGTATTACTATCCTGCAAATATGATACATTACCAGCCCAGTATGTCTCTATGTTTACATTAAGCTGCTTAATTGCCTGTAATGTTTCTGCTTTCTATATCATGTATATGCCATGTGTGTTGCATGTGTTTGTATTGCATTTAATGTTCGGGAGGCCACATATTTACTCCATACAATTCTAGATTCCTAGTTTCAGGCTTGGGATGAGGAGCTGCACCCTTTTGGTGTAGACCATCATTTTGATAAAACCACTAACTAAAAATATATAACTTGTATTTCTGCTAGGACATTCCCATCATGAAGTTCTTTGAAGGTTCCAGAACATATATGAATAGAGTGTCTTGACTTATATAAACAGTCACTGAAGGGTACGATCATAGTCATTAGTGACATGAAGAGCCATTATCCGTGCTTTGAAATTGTATTTCTTAACAGTACCAGTATAGTTTTATTTTAAGAATATGTTGAGACAAGATTATGGTAACCCACGGGAGTCAGACTAACATCAATATTCCATTTCTGAGGCTGGTAACATCAGCTGGATAACATATTTATGGTTATTTATCAACAATTCTTGTAACCATATGTCTTCCATCCATGAGGATTCCCTCGTCCTACCCTACTAGCCCCCCCCCCCCCCTCCAATGATGATTTACCCTTCTCTCCTAGAGGGGGAGGTCTGCAGCTTTTTGGCTTTAAGCCAAACATATTACTAGTATCACAAATTATAATCAACCATTTGCATTCCAGGCACAGCACAATTTCAGAGCCAAAAATGCTTATTGTTGTAAATCTATTGGGATAAGAATTTTAACCCAGTCAAAATCTGTTAGGAATTCTATCAGGTTTGCATGACATTGTTATATGTACGGGTAATACATATATACCTACAAAAATGTCATGCAAACTTGGTGGAATTCAGACTACCCCCTTTTGGCTGCACTAATACAGCTCTGACAGATTTCATGTGATGAGCAATCTGCTTGTGTTGAAACTTATCAATTGTAAGGTAACATTGTGGCCAGAGCCCGCCAGAGTTAATGTTCATAACATGCATAAAGGATACTATCAATGAAGTGCCAAGTTGCTGTAGTCAGAAATTATCCTTTGTCTACAAAGGGTCCATTTTATAATATTTAGCTCTGCTTGACTCTGTCAGCAGAGCCCAACTGTACCATCACATTTTACCTTGAGTGACCTTTGACCTTCAGATTTTGAAGGCTTGTATATGTATCTCATAAAGGATGCCAGTTAGGCCATGCGTTTCTGCTAAAAACTTGATATATATGGGGAATACAACAGCATCCATGAGATTTGACCTAGATGGAGTAACCATGAAAGGTCAACTGAAGGTCACTCAGATTTTGAGTGGTATGAGATAATGTGCATATGCAAAATATATATTTGCCAGTAGTATATTAATCTGAAAGTCAGATACGAAAAATTGTGGATGGGTGGGTTTACCACCATGCCAGGGGTCTTTCTTGCATACAGTGTACCCAGTTGGGAATCGAAAAAATCTCAATTACCTTAACAACCGCTTCTCATCATGCTCATAGAGGCAAACACAAAAATTTTGGGCCACAGGGTTGTATGTTGCATGTACATGGGTACTTTTGACCTCAAACATTTTTAGGTCATTTTAGGGTCGTTGGGTACAGTTTTCTCAAAATTGACTGTAACTTGAAAACAGCTGATCGTAGAATGAAACCGCGAAGATTTAGGGCTCAAGTGGGGCAAACTGGAACTGAATTAGCTTTCTGTACCAGTTTAGTTTTTGCCGTGTAAACAGAAATTCCATATCGAAAACTGTTTTGAACCGTTATTGAGGCCCCGTGTCAAACACAGGGTAATTAACACACAGCATTGGTGAATATCAATTATCATTCCTTTCGCTGGATTCCAGACCTGGGCGGATGCTCCTACACTACTGTGATAGTCCTGTCATAGAAAATGATACTGGCCACTGTTCTATTAATTCGGACTATTGGACCCCAGATCTAATGTACCAAGTGTGTTTCCATGTGACTTCACGCTTGTTGGAGAATGGGAGTAGCACCAGCTGTACTGAGCAATACAGCGCAATAATAGGTAGTCACGGACTTCAGCATACTTATTTCTACCTTCCTTTAATTATTATGTTGATGCAGTAGTTTTCTTTTAATGCACCTTTGATGTGATATGGGACACTAATTGTTGCTTTAGCCACTCATCCATGGTGTATGTACAGTAAATTTTTCATTCACAAATTACTTTTCTTTCATCAGTGATGCATTTTCTGCCAAATTACCATGATTAGATGAAAAATGAAGCATTTCTTAAAAAAAAAGTTGAGTTTTATTTTACTCAAGACTCTCCAGTTCATGTTACTTGGATATTTTGTCACTTCATGTGCAGTATTAAATGCAAAATTTGGGATATTAAAACACTAGCCAGGGTCATCTCCAACTTTATTGCCTTTGTTTTCATTGTTTTTAATTTCATATAAAATAAGTGAGAAATATGTAATGTTCTACTTGTCAGTGTGTAATATTTATTTTACTCATACCTCTACACTTTACCCATTCTTTTATGTGTTAAAGTCTGGCAAAAATCCAGGCAGTAAGCTGGTCCTTAGTAAGACCCAATAGTCCTTCCAAACGCCTGTGGTGACCAATTTTTCTTTTTCAAGTTTTGATATTTACTTGTCTTTAAGGAATCCCAAACAGACGTTTCTTAAGTCTTTTAATTTTGTTTCGAGTGTCTCATAGCACGTTAATGGGTATTGGAACTTCATTTTCTATCTGTGCAACATTGGCTCTTTTCATGGAATTTGCTAAAACCCTCTATAGGCTTTACATGTTTAGGTGGGACTCGGGTGCTCTGCTAACGATATTGAGCATTGAGGAACGGCAAACATTTGTACATAATACAGTATAGATGTCTTGTCCTGGTATGTGTTATGAATGTAGATTCTTTCCTGCTACATGTAAATGATGTCCCGTGTTCATCCTAATAGAAGCGCAGTTAGCGAGTGCAAGGGCTTGGGTGTGCGCCTAATAATGTTAAATAACAAAGCCTACCAGGTGGTAGCTATAACTCAATGTATGTGTATACATAACAGGAAACCATATTGTCACAGTGACAAAAAAACTATATCTGTTATGTCTATGTTAATTTAGTTATGTTCAATCATGGTATTTCCATTTTTGTTTTGTAATACTCAAGATTTAGCCACTAGTAGCTTTTCTAACTTTTGGGATTGTCCCTTTAGTAACTGTGATAATGTGAACCTTAATTTACAAGGAAGCGGTGATTTGCACATATGCTGTGGGCAAATGAATAGAAATATCCCTTGGGTTTTGCCGTTTCATTAAGATCATTAAGATTAAGGCATTTGATATGAATTTGCCCATAGTAGTACACCCTTTAGTTGGACGTACTATGTTTGTTGCTGAACGGGAGTGTGTGTCAATTAGGTGCTGTGCTTCTATTAGAATGATCATGGCATGTATATGTATACGCTATATTGCATATACCACATATACTTCAAGGTATATACATGACATATAAGAGCGTGTTTATATATATATAAGGGTCTGTTTGGTAACAACAAGGTACCTGCATTTCAAATTTTAAGAGGTTCAACGTGTTTAACGCAGTGAGGATTATTTGCCCTCGCCAATGTTACACAGTGCATTACATAATAAGACAAGGCATATGCTTGCATGGAACCTACATTTTAATCATGTTAATGGATGATACATGTACGATAACTTAAGTATTCAAGCCTTGGGTCACAGGTAAGGTCACCAAATGTCACAAAATTCTCATCCATTCATGTAGAACATTAGGGAGTGGTGGGTAGTACATGTACTTGATGCGCTACCCAGATAGAACAATTACTGGTACTAAGCTTCAGTTTTGTCTGCGTAAGGTACCTTTTGCAGGGTGTGGGGTAGGGTGGGGGGCACCAGATATGCATCATATGGCTTCTGTTTTAAATTTTCACATGTTTTGTTCTGTTTGTCACTGATTGAGATGAAAATCAGAGCTGGAGTTCTTGTGAAAAACTTCAGTCTAAGTTTCGGCTTGAGCCACTAACCGGAGCAATTTGGTTGGCTAAGAATCTGACATTAAGTCAAAACTTAGACTTAAGTATTTTTTGTACTCCTTGGCTGGAGTACTTGAAAATACTTGGAACTCCTATTACATGCAGTTTTGATGTAAGTCAGTTTCTTATACCAGGTTGGAAAGAAGATTAAGTAGTTTTGCAAAGTCGAGCCCTGAATGAATCCTTTCTGTCTTCAGAATGCTAATTGCTTTAACTATTTCTTCTTAACAGGGATCCAACAGAGAATTCACCATTTTCAACATGGGAGAATATAATTGAATTCCATCCCAAAATATTGTTACCATGGGACCCAATTAGACTCGGACTTAGGGTATATATGTATATATATGTCTGCATATATACATCATCATCAACAGAATATGACATCTTATTCCACCCCTGGGACCTAAATTGGCGCAACTGGAATCTGCCTCTTTGCCATTTTGAATCACCCCAGATTCAGATTGTTCTAATGTGTGTCTGTATATGTACATGTTTCAGGTAGCCAGATGTGGTTTGAATCAGCAGCAGATTGTCATGGTAGAGAAACGTTGGTACCGAATGTCAAGAAACGTTGGTACCGAACGTCAGTCTATTCAAGTGCTGGCTATATGTATATTGTGTCTAAGTAAAACGGCTGTAATCTTCATGACATTTCTTCTTTTCCAATATCGACAGAAGTGGCTGGTTTCACTGCCCGCATCAGGACGGGAACAGCTGTACATGGAAGGAAAATGATAAGGGTGACAGCTTTATACACGACTTACAATACCATGTTGTGTTGCAAGCTGAAAATGCGCTGGAGACAGTCAGGACCAACACCGGCATACCAGTCAATACAAAAATAATAGGTAGATATCGAAAATGCAATGGGGTAATACCTGAAGTCATTTTACCTTAAAATGCCATAACTATACTTGTATATCAGTGTCTGCCAGTCTGAGAAATGTAATTTTCTTAGTTAGGCCTGAGGAGCATCTGTTTGATTGCCTTCCATTCTAGAGGCCACCAGGCCAGGGGGACTTTCACTTTGTCCATGCTGATTTGCCACCACCAAAGATATTTGCAACATGATTTAGTCTCTAGGCTTATATATTACCCCTGAACGGTGTTCAAACCATTTTTGATTCGCGTCACTTTATTGCATTTTTGGCTTGAAACAGCTTCGCCTCGGTTTGCATTTACATGTAAAATGTTACATCTGCTTGAGTTGATTCTGCTCAGCTAATCCGAATCAGTTGCATGTGTTTTCTGTTTGTTTACATCAGACACAGAGGTGCATGCGTTGATACATATTCATTTGGCCACTAAAACGGTTTCACTGCGCTTTGTGTTTACCCTTGCATCTGCTCAAACTAATCCAGATCAAAACCACCAAATTGGCTTCACTTCCTGAAATGGATTCTGATTCGGATTAATGCTTGTGGGTAAATGCCCCACCTGGACTCAAAATGATTTCACTCGGGATTAAAACTGTCATGCAAATGGGGTCTTAGTAAATTTTGTGACCTTGAAATGAAAGGGGAACATTAAGTACTATTCTGGAGCCCTGCATTTTAATTAATATAGACATGGAAAATGTTGAGACCACCCCGGAGTTGAGATGCAATGTATTTTCTTCGGTTGACCAATTGTCATTCCGTAATGTTATTTGGCTTTGGAATTTTGGCCATAACAGTAGTAAGGCCACCTTGACCTTATCTGAAGGTAGCCATAGTTCTGAGGTTGGACTCACTGTACATGTATTTGAAAGAGGCTAGTTTGTACATGTATTGTAATAGAGAAGTTGCAGATCAGAACGGCCACCTTGAGAATTTCCACATGTACTACTTTTTGCTATCATTCCCATTTAGAGCTGTCCTGATGTTCTTATTCTACTGTACATTTGTTTTATTTTTGGGGGAAATTAGTATGTAATATTGTAAGAAATTTATGGGCAGCATTGCATACTGGTACTGAAATTGTAGAGAGGTCATGTCCATGACAGTCATCGAGTAGAAAGGGAATGAGTCTTTTGTTGGTAGACACTGATATTGGGTAAAATATGGCACCCCATTGACATGGCATGGCGTGTGTTTCAAAGCTAGGTACATATATTGTTGGTGTTGTTCTTTTCTCCTAGTCCATCATAGGTGGTAGTTGCACATTTGCAGAGTCTTTGAGCAAGTGTATCGTTTGTACAGACAACGCAAGAATTTTTAATTTGCAAACACTTCATTCATTAAACTTACATACATGTACATGCATGAACTCCCATAGTAAATATGCACACTTAAACAGTGTTTAAAGTCAGGATGGGCTGGAAAGTTTAAGACATTAATTTTTAGCTCTGCTTGACTATGTCAGCAGAGCTCATGAAATCGAAATTTGTCCGTCGTCTGTCGTCCGTCGTCCGTGTCGCAATTATCTCTGAACCTACTGTACGGATTT
>JAAUYG010081404.1_pt1 | contig 11402 bp, 7 predicted proteins | sample 7278091 | NCBI WGS metagenome assembly JAAUYG01 (sample SAMN14350201, study PRJNA611818) | marine sediment metagenome | isolation source: surface marine sediment (0.6m) | place: French Polynesia: Moorea | collected 2018-08 | reverse complement strand
GCACAACATGATTGTTTTGAATGCCGAATCACCAACATGTCAATCATGGCGACCAGCTTCTCCCAGTGGACCCGAACCCAAAATACTCATCTTCTTTTCAATCAAACAGCTCTGTTTATGGAAAAGTTAAGGATGACTCTGGCCCTACACATTTCACACGATAGTCAATCTATACTTGAAAATTGAGGTCACAGAGATCAGCTATGATGAAGCCAGATTATGCGGTAAACTGCTTCATTTCCAATGTGTATCTGCTAAAGAACCAGTTCCACCTCATTTTCAGGGTATTTGTCAAGACATATCCTTCGAAATAGAAAAGCTCAACTTGTGCAAATGGATTCGTCCACCACGGCGATTTACAATGTTTGCAGCAAGCCAAACCTTATCCGACCTGAGATTGAACCATGTGAAAACGCTTGTTGGATCCCGGGGAAACGGTCACGCTTGCACCAAAAGAATACGAGACATCACTGCATTTTATGCAAGACACAGAGTTCTGTCAATTATTTCCTGTTTCAGGAGTCAAAAAGTTAGGAACAGGCTCCACCGCATGGCACTGTGCTGATGGATTATGTCCGCATGCAAATTGTTCTGTGTTCTCAATTAATTTTTCCAATCAGGAAAACAAAGATACACAGTCACTTCTAAGTCGTCATCCAAATAAGGAAAAGGGAAAAATACTCTTTGTGTTTGGTCCTGAAGACAGTTGAGTGTAAATTGAAAGCAGGCCCGAGCCTGGGTGACGCTAATCAAAAGCCATGTCTTTTTGAGATGATGTTACGGTCGCCACAGCCACAGCGCCCCGTTTATTTCCAGGTGGAGTGAACCAGTTTCACGGACGCCACAGCGGAGGCTCTTCTGGTGCAGGATTATTCTGCCGGAACAACTCCGTATCCCCGAACTTTGTAGAAGAACATGATTGTTGTCGTCATCCAGATTCTGATTCTACTGTTGATAATTTCAGTTAGCCAGGCAAATCCACGATGCCTTCACCAAAACGCAAAACGTGAACTTTATTTTGTCTACTTTTTCAAGACAAAATTAGCACCTCCCGGGAGGTCACACCCCTTCCCACGAACAACGTGGCAACAGACGGCCAACTCTGGATTTTTTTTCCTAGGGTCTAAGTGTTGCACTAGATTTGAAACAGACTTGCGCCTGTGTGCCTGCATTAAAATTTCTGACTGGACCAGTTTTTTGCCCCGATCCTCTGGGTTCTGAGAACATCCTGGGCGTACCAGACAAGCAGACTGAATCTACTGCGGTTTTCTGTATCTTGATAAGTCTGGTAGTGGCTTCTGGAATTGGCACTTAATCGCTGAACATCAATGGTAGACGAACATCCGGGCTAATCAGAAAGATCTGTTGTTTGAAGCGTCTCACACGCCACACACTATTCCCGTGGTTAACAACTCCTTAGCTGTACAAAACTAGCAAGACATCGCTTCGGTAATGTTCCGAGGCACAAAGACTTAACCTTCCTTCTCAGAACAGCTTTTAAAGCACTTAAAGACCATCAGCAAATAGGATTGGGTGTATGAAAGCTACATTAGAAACAAGTCCCGACACAGCGTAATGAGCTTTGGGGATTTCGACAGTAATACATCAACGTCCATCAGATACCAGGTTCAAGCGCTGCCATAAAGGCATTAGTTCTGCGCAGAACAATTACGAGCAACAGGCTCCTGAAAAGGTTAAGCTCCGGCAATCCCAGAGCTCAGCTGTTTTGCATATTCAAAACAGTTCAAACACACGTGTTGGTTGAAGATTGATGAGTTTCTAGAAGCCAATTGTGCTGTGATTCCTGTTTCAGGCCCAGAATAATGAAATTCCATTCGTGTGCCCCAAACAGGAACCAAGTGCACTTTTCTTCGATTGCACCACAAACACACTCTTTTCTTCTGCCACAAAGTAGGAACAATTTCAATCCCTTTTCTGGCATGCAAACCAACAAGAAGTTTCTGGGCGGAATTGAAAGCCAAACCAAGAGTTATCAGTCAGTTATCTCAATCACAAACGTTCCAGAACGATCGCCTCAAGACTTGCGGCGCACTCCTGATGATTACACAGTGGCACAATCAGAAATTCCTGCTCAATAAAATAACAGCTGGGCCAATAACCTTTTTCTCCATGCATGAAGGGAAGTTCAAGAGATGTATTGATCAAAATTCGATGTTATTGATTCCAAATAATCTTCTTTTATGTTCATAGGAAGAAATCAATATCTGATTAACGTTGGTGGAGTAATAAAGGTTACATACACATTTAGATATTTTTAGCACGCAGGAAAAAAATATTTTGTTTGTGCCACTTTTATTGGTCCCAGTTTGTTTCTGAGGAACATGTCTGGGCAATCTGCGATCTCAGTCCGACATTCGGGATGAGTTCCCCATGTTCTGCTGTGATCGCTCTGCGTCCAAATATTCCCTTTTGTTATCATAAGTTGCAGATCATGGCATATGCAGGTGAAAACGCGATAATTGTGGAGCTACTGTTTTTGCTCTGTCCTGATGCAAAAAGAAAACTGGCGTTCAATTGTTTTGTTGATGAAGATCTTTCGTCAAGAAAGAGAGATAAACCAAATATTTAGCCATAAAGAGCAAGGACTTCGCTGCCGTCGTGCACCGGGGTAACATACATGAGGGAGGGTACAACACTTTGGAAGGGGGCAACACTTTGGTGGAGGTAAGTAACACTTCTAGTGATGGTTGGGGGTGACAGACCAAAGGTCATGGGAGGCCTGAACCACACGAAGCTCCAACACCACTTCTGTCTTTGAAGCAGGGAAGCAGGATTTTTGCAAAACTTCACACAATAAACTCGTCGGAAAAGGGGGTCATTTTTCAATAGAAATTCTTGTCTTTCCTGACGTTCACCTATCCAAGGTTTCTCGCATGCACCAGACTATGCGAAGGACAGGACACAGAATAAGAGCAATTCAATTGATTACCGTGAAGCCCGAGATATGTCAAAAATATGCCTGCACTTGTTGAACGGAAAACATCAATTATTTTTCGTTCCAAGAATTAATGATTTTGATATCACTTCACGAAGAGCTCAATGGTACCTTTCAGTTCTTCATACTTTCCAAGGAAATTTCCGCCAATTTTACGACCTTCAAAAGTACGGGTATTCTCAACGAACAACACAATTCTTTTCAAGGCAGCACTTTGCCCACAAAAGTCTTTGAAGCCCAAAACGCATCTTTGTTGTACTCCCCGCTAGGGAAGAACAAAGCAGAAGAGTCAGGTTGCAGGTTTTGTTTCAATTGCCCAAAAAGGAATATTTTTACCATTTTTCTCCACACAAAACGGGTGAATACGATTAATCTTTCGCAAATGTGCATTCTTAAGGACAACCTTGGTGGTCACTGTCCCAACTGTTGTTCAGAAGGGAGCCACAAAAGCATGGTCATTCCTTTCACAGTGAAATGAAAGCTTGGTTGCCATCACGATCCCTCTCCATTTTCACCTCCCACATTCCCAATCTTCCACATTGCAACTTTCGCCCTCCCCCTCCACACCAGCATCAGATCCCGTCAAGTATTCTGGCGACCGAAACACAGAGAGAGAGAGAGAGAGAGAGTTCTGGCTTCCACCAGTTTGAGCGAAGTGGCTTAACACCAGAGTCACACACTTCTCCAATGAAGGAACGCGGTCAGTGATTGAGACTTCTGATAAATGGCTGCAAGTGACACATCCCGATGCAGCCACCCGATACCACGTACACACACACCCAAGCAAAACTCTATCTTGCGTAACAAGGCGACCATTACCGAGAGTGGTATTGCTTATTTGAGAGATGCCCTGCATACTAAAAACAACATAGGCCATCCATAAGCCTCCATTTAGATGCCTCCCTAACTTCCCAGCAGACTGGACTTTTTCTTCCTCCCAGTTCCAATCAAGCCTCTACAAAACCCAGTGATCCAACATCTGATGTTGTAGATGTCAATTTCTTATTTCCAATCTGTCAGACATTGATGGATCATTCAGGTGAACAGGTTCTGTGTGAGCTGCTTTTTATATCAGCAAAAAATTCATGCAGCACTAGCGACCGACCGCAGATAAGGATGCACAAATACGCAACATCCATCTTGGGTGGAGAACATTTTTGTGATAGGTGTCTGACCCGCTGAATCAAATCATTTTCACACAGGATGAAAACATCTCAGCCTTAACACTTCAATCCTCACTCGATTCCTTTTTGTGACACCGGAGACAGAACAGAAAAAGAGCATGGAATGCGAGAAAATGTATGAGTACAGTTCTTGGAACAAGTGTGTGAGCGAAATATGACAGATCGTGAAAGTTGATTTTGTCTCTGTATCGAGCGTCTAACCTCATTTGGCAAAGCGATTGCAGATTTTCCTCCAGTTCGACTCCCATTTAGATATCAGACTGTGGAGACTTCAAATCAGCGCCAATCTGAACGCGTCCTTCCACCGGGATTACATTTGCCGCTAAATGTATTTTGGCCACAGATCTCCTGAGGAAGAAGTGATAGATTACCGACTAGCTGACAGGCATTCTAAATTAGAGACTGCTTACACATCCCTCTTTTTTGTGGACACATCTTGCTCCAAACATTTGCTGGATGGTGGCCCTTTTAGAAAGCGGAGAGCCTGTCTTATCAAATTTTCTTCACAGTCAAATAGAAAATCACTAAGCGACATGTCTAGAGGCAAGACGCACGCAAAATGAATGAATCAGAAGGAATAAATCATTTTTGCTGAACGCAGCACACGTCAATAAGTGTGTCTCGTTCTCGTTGACGGACGTCGGTTGAGCTATAGAGACAAAGCGATGACATAAACTTGGTTTCAACGGATAAATTTCTTCCCACATGAAGGTTGGATGTGTTTCATAAATGCCTGGACACATTGTTCCCATTGTAATCACATTTTGTGCTGTTTCCACATGACCAGCTGATGTAGAGAACGTTAATAAAGGCAAGCTGAAGCACACCGTGCAAAATTATCCAAGCCCAGCCCAGCCCATGATGGACACAGGCAGCATTCATGTCCTCCATTTCTACACGACTGACCCAAGGACTAATTTGGTTAGGCTCATTATGGGCAAGCTGCTTGCACTGGATTCCCCATTATGATTTATTACCTCCAATAGAAGTAATATAGGAGAATATATCACCGTATTATCATACAAGGGAGACGAGGCACGCACATTACTCCCAGGACATCACACTGGCCGCGAATATCCATCCATTCAGGTCAGCCAAGTTTGCACTGAGGCTTAAACAAAATGGGCCCAGGACCCCAAGTCATTGCGACTCGAACTGCGATGCCCATAAGCAAGCAGCCTTGAAACACATCGGCCATTATCTGCAAGACTCAGTAATGAGTCGGATGGAACTGCTGCCTGCATTTAAATCCACCACAACAGCAAAGTTCAAGTCTTGTCCTGATATTAAGTAGCTAAGTGCATTGTCTGTAGAATCTTGACATCAGCGATAGAGACAAATGTTGATCAAGATGAAGAAAAGTGTCCATTACAGAGTATCAATTGAGCCTCGCTGTCTCCAATATCACGCGGTTCCTGTCATTTGTAACGTCTGTGGCCTTTATTAAGTCACCACCCCATTACTCTCAACTTACTCCCATTAGGTACGAGCTGTGTCACTTAAGCTGACTGTCCAACAGTTCAGGAGTTATGTGAAGCAGTTAATTCTTAACTGGGTCAAGTGACTCCGGAGGAAATGGTCGAACCAAGGAGCAGTTGTGCGCAGGGACAGAATGTTGGTTTCCCACCAAGAATCCTGAGCAGAACAGACAAATCACATTGCATTCCGAGACAACAATATTTTCCACTGGATGTTACTCGAGCAGCTTCAAGATTTTTCTGCTCAAGACTGTGGCGGCAGATTGGATAAATTCTGCACTGCAAAACTAGCCCTGAAATTTTTCTTCATTTCAGGGACCAGAAATATTGGAGAAAAATTTGCACCGGTTGTGATCGATGATTAGATAACATGTTCCTAAATTAAAGCGATACCTCCCAAGCCTGCTTAATTTATTGCCAATTATCACAGTCTTGTCGCTGTAATGAATATTACCTCCAGTAAGTCGGATAATGAATGCTTCAGTGTATCAATAAAATTGCACAATAGGATCACTATCACTTTATCATCGTTCACCACATTTATTTAATGATCTTTGAAGCTCAAACGTAGCGCATTTCTTCCAGGAGCAGCTTGTTTCTTCACCGAAAGAGGTGTCATTAACGCATTGCTCAATGATGGAATTACATCGCTTGTAGCCAAACCTTCAATTGGATAAAGCTTCTCTGTTACAACTGCATAATGAAATAACAGAGACAATTAAGTTCAGCCTTGTAAGACTCGAGACCCATGATAGCAGTTTCAGCATGCCAGACGTTCAGGTGATGTGAATGTGAGAAGAGGCTTAAAAAGAAAGATGACAAATTCGCGTTTTTGAACGCGGGTGCCCAGCTTTTTCTGCACACATGAGACAATGAACCATTTTAGTCCGCCACATGTAGCCCTATCCGAACAAACCACCGATGCTTTCTCCTGGACAAGAGGGACCAGTCCTTGTGGCACAGCGTCGTGTTCATGTGGGGCCTCAGTCTGGTGGTCACTCGGAAAACCTATCCAGGACCACTGACACCAAATGAAACGAGACATGTGACAAGACAAACTGCTGCTTGGGCAAAATACCGTTATCTTCCGTTCCGGCATTTCGTGTTTAGGTTCCAGGTGCACGGATGGTATCCTGTTTGATGCATCAGGAATCCACAGTCTGTCTCCATTCCGACTGTTGTCTCCATTCCGACTGTGTGAACAGATATTGAGCCTGAGGAAAGAGAAGAGGCAAGACGGGCCTCGACTATCAAGGCACAGACACAAATGTCAGGTCATCAGCTGTTTAACCCAAGAAACACAATTCCACCTTTACATTCAGCAGCTAACTTCATTAGGGAATCCAAGTGCCGACTTCTCTGCGCCGCTCGTGATTCCCATTTGAATACTGGCAGGCACAAAGGAGGTCGCCTCATCACTGTGTTGTCAGTAGGAAGCCTTTGGGGATTGCCCCTCTTGACTGTTTGCAGCTTGCTTGTCACATTCTTTACAGGTACACACCAAAGACAAATCGCAATAAGGGAAGTCAAGTCAAGCAGAAAAGTATTCGCAAGATTGTGTCACTCAGCTGTTTCTCTGGACAACAACGTGCCAGAAGCGATTCTGCAACTGAGTGATGTGACAAGGACAGGTTCCCAATGCCCAATTGTCATTAATCTGCGTTTTAGAGTCGTTTCCCTTTGAAGATGGTTACTTGCTGGCAACTGACTCTTGCTTTCCTTTTGGCAGCGAACTCAGAAGCGCAAAGTGCAAAAAGCATTTGTAGAGACCGGAAGAAGAATCGCTTCAGCTCCCGGAAGCGGCCGCATCTCACGTTCCGCGACTTCCCGCTTCGCAATAAAAATTAATTTATGTGCCGCACAGATCTTGTCGAAGCCCATAAATTGCTACCTTTGTGGCAATAATGAATACCATCAGGAAAATTAAAATTGCAGCTTGAGTGTGAGAAGGCTTCAGTTACATTCTCTCTCAGCCCAACATCTATCTCTCCCAACCCTGCACAGGAAATCCCGAGTGTTGACCCAGATCCTGTGCAGAAGACAAGAACATTTCTTTTTTCACTCATTTCTTTATTTTCCAGCAGAAGTTGCACTTGTTCGTGTTTCGAGTACCTTTTCGAGCAAAACAACTTTTCCCATCAACGCAGCCCAGCACAACATCATTTGAGTTGATGGAGCCCAGCGTGCAGGAAATTATGCTGTTTCATTGCAGGGAAGCAGCCCACGCCTTCCCTCATTCAAATAAAATAATGATAAGACTCTGCCTCTTGACAGTTCCAATTTAAAGTCAATCACTATGCATCTATTCTGTCAGCATCTATTAGTATTTGCGGCGGCAGTCGCGAACGGTGCAGCGGGACGACCACGAATACCAGGCGGAATCAACATCTGTTCAGGTGATGAATGACAACAACAACCGCCGAGATTTTCTCCCTAATTTGGTCGTGGATTCATAACATTTCCTCACCATAGGTCTCTAGGCGATAAGATGTTAACGCTCAGCGCCCTGGATGATTTAGTGCTCGGTGCCAGAATCGCAATGCTGAACACTAAACACGGAAACTACTCCGAGAAAAAGCACCGCACCTGGAACTGCACGGATCAAAACTTCAAAACGTACTTCACTTAAATTAAAATGCTTCTGTAATTCAACTTCACTCAGTTGAACTTTGGAATCTCTATGTGAACGTCTCTTGTTTCAAAGAACTCACGAATCACCGCAGACTTATTTAAGCACACAAAGCGGAGACTTCTCCTTTCAAGACTGAGAAGCCGCCTTGTATTCCGGACTGAGGAATTTGTGAACTTTAACATTTGTTGCTGAAAGCGGATCAAAGAATTGTAACTGCTTCGTCAAACTGACGAGGAGAATGTCTATTTACACATGCAATGTGGCTTGAATCCACTGGCAGCAAAAGGGAAGGGCGAACCTCAAAGAGACAAGACAGTGGGGAGAAATCAAAATCAAATATCACAGCTGTTGCCAGCCAGAGTGATATTTCAGACAATTGAGAGCAAAAATTGACTTCTGCATTCGAGATACGACTGGGAAGTGGTTCGCCGGAAAAGTCCGACATACCCTGCAGAAACATAAGACGCGTGTCAATAATCCCAAGCACAGCGGACAAGGTGGCCACTCTGAATGTTAAATGGAATTACCACAATTGTGCAGTGTCACCAGACCCTCGCACGGTCAATACAGTCCAGAGACATCGCTAGCACCATTTCACACAATGCTTATCTTTTCACTTCCACTTTCTTCTGTTTGGCCCAACATGAAGCAACAGTCCTTTATCTGTGAGGAGCAAGAGTGTTGATTACAGGACACCACCACCTTCCCAAATTCTTTTCAAAGAAATAAAAGCAGCCTTTGTTTCTTGAGCCACATTCAAGTGCACGCAGCAACGTTGGTCTGCTTCCCCCCGGTGAATTTCCGCAGGATACTCTGGCAGAATCGCCCAGCACGGTGTTTGCTCTTGAGTGGTGGAGGTCCTGCACCACCCGCCTCACGCGGCCACACGGGACAGCACTAATGCGGTCGTAAAAAGCAAAGGAATGGCCAACCTGAGGGCTTCGTCTGAAGGGAATCCTACCACAGAGAAATACAGCTCCAGCACCATTGTTCAAAAAACACAAAGAGAACAGCACTTTAAAATTTAAACGGGGGGATTTAGCACGGTACATTGCACCCACCAGCACTTCCATTAAGTGCAGATTAGTGGTTGTTTGCTGAAGCAAGTTGATAAACTGTGGGTTTTTTTGAAACAGTCTCCTCCTTTCTCCCCAGGAATAAAAGCGCCACATACTGACAAGCTGCCTTTGAACACAGCGTCTTTGGCAATTTGTGATCTTATGACCAGAGAATCTGAAACATCAAAATTGTCAAATTAAGCATCTGGCTCCGCAGTCACAGCTTCTCTTGAAGTGAACTTCACTCAGCGGCCAAAGATTCTTCACGGTTGTTTCCCTTGTTAGGCAACCTTTCAAAAGACATCCAAGGACTCTGTAAAGTCGGCAGAAAGAAAAATTCCTTTGATTTCTTTCCCTTTTAAATTGAGCCTTCTGGACATGGTACAAGGTCCAATGCTCATCTGGAAAATTTCCCCGGTCTTCTGATGATACAGTCAGTCACAGAACATCCCTTGCTCAATACAGATGGAACTTAGTAACGTTTCTCGTAATGATACTGACATTCACCAGACTCGTATCGAACAAAAAACAACCTCTGGTGATTCTCTGCCCGCACTGAAAACTGACCACAGCGTGCAGCTCATTTTTTTAAACTTCTGGAGAAATATCAACAGCAACGGAGAGTTCTTTTCCATTCGGCAATGTCCGTAACAATTTCAATGCATTCGTGCTTTGCGGACACAGGTCAGAACCAAAAACACCCACCGGGGAAGAGAAACAGATCGCTGCAATGAAGCAGTGGTGCAAGAAATTCATCATTTCATGGTGGCGCACTGAGTTCGCCAGGTTCTTCACACTTTTTGGATTCACTCTGCACAAGGACTGAAAATTGCGACGAATCTCAACATCATCGAAAGCCAAGAAAACACAGTATCTCCACGCCCGCCCGTGGCATCAAAATGGAAAAGAAACACAACACGACCAGAAAAGCAGGCCAAGGAACATCTGCTTCAACATTCCGCAGGCTCTCAAGTGAAAGTTTCCAACAGTTAATTTCCGCCGAGAAGTTGAGATTCCTCGGGTTCCGGAGACAGAGCTTCAGTGGGAGAGTAACAGGGTTTGTATTAACAGTTACACAGCTGAAGATATTCTATCCACACAATTGAAGACTCAATCTTAGATAACCTTTATTGTGGCTGTCCCGTTAGGTAATCAGGTGACAGCTCATCCACAGTTTATTTGATTTAGCTTCACGATGGAGACATCTGCTGAAATTTACATCTGAAACCGAGAGGTTGCGGTGTTGAAGGAACTATTCTCTGGAGTCAGAAGGAAACCAGGGTTTTTCAATAGCACTCGAAACGCGAAAAGAGGAGTGAATGTCACTCAACATTGAAAGTCATCATTTCACACCAAAAAGCCAAACGCAGTTTGCACAGAACCACAACAAATTATACGGCAGCCTAATCCAGGAAAATCCCGCTTTCAAAACGAATACAGCGGAGGACACTGAGGCGGCATCACCTGTTGACAACTGCAATTTCAAGTCACTCACTATGCATCTATTCTGTCAACATCTGTTAGCGCTGTCACGAGTGCAGATGAAGCTCCTGGTGCTCAGTTCTGCGGAACACCAGATGCGAGCTTCCATTCAAATCCTGATGTATCACTCACATTGGACTCCACGGCTGCTGTTTGCAAAGTTTCAAAGAACTTCAGCAAGCCACCACAACTCTTCTGCTGAACTCAGATCCAATAGATTCTTTCAAGTGGTTCCACTCTTCACGGTCAAATGTTAAATCTGATACAAAAGGAACAAAGTGCTGCATCACACCAGTGTAGCTGCTGTCGGTATCACATCCATCAGACGGCATCAACAAGTGCAAGCTGATGCGCCACAGAGACACAGAAGGGAAGGAAGCCCCGTCCTATCTACGCACAATAAGGGACCCGATCCTGGATAACCTTCACTGCTGCCGTCCCCATTAGGTTATCACATCGCACTAAATTTCGTATCTGCCAAGAAAAGCCGAAGAAAAATTCCTCTGAGTATCCCTCCTGTGAAGGCACGGAGACACAATATTATTAAAGTGGAGACCAAGACGGCTTTTTCTGAGCGGACACTGCCGGAAAGTACTCAGGGTGCATCCTGGG
>JAAUYG010072480.1_pt1 | contig 11402 bp, 5 predicted proteins | sample 7278091 | NCBI WGS metagenome assembly JAAUYG01 (sample SAMN14350201, study PRJNA611818) | marine sediment metagenome | isolation source: surface marine sediment (0.6m) | place: French Polynesia: Moorea | collected 2018-08 | reverse complement strand
GCTCTGCTTTGTGCTACGTACTGCACAGCAGAGCTAACTAGTCTACTACTGCTGCTACTACTGCTACTACTACTCAGTCTTCACAAACCATACAAGGCTTGTGATCTGTTTTAATCAGTATTACTATGATCAATGGTACCTGATATACAGTTGTTTATGTACAACCCCTGTAATGTAATGGCCTTGATCTGCTCCTGCCCCCAGTGTTAACATTATGTTGACTGTGTCAATGAACTCACTATCAGATGATAAAATCAGCATGGGTCAGCCCATGAAATATATGTCTGTCCACATCATTTTCTCTCAATTTGATAGATTTACAATAGATTTACAATGAACAATGTTGTAGTTTTCACATTTGAAAAATTGCATGAATTAACAAATAGAACATGTCAGGGGTTTGCCATAGTGCAATACGTGGCAGCATATGAGGCTCAAAATGTGAGCACTCGGTAATTTAATCATGGGTTGAAATGTTTTATGCCAGTCTCTCCCTTCCATGGTCATTAATCATTACGCAAGCAAAAACCATCCCTGTATGTGCCCCATTGTGAATAGTTAGATGACAGAGGACACGTTTCAAATATCGGACAAAAAAGATAAGCTAAATAAAGTGCAAAAAAGAATTAAAAAATAATATAATCTTCAGGTGATGACTGAAGATGGGGACACTGCATTTGCATGTAAACAGATGTATCAGATGTATGTAAAAAATTCTGTATCTTTGTCAGCTTTTCTCCCTTCTCTTTCACGAAGGAAGGAAAATATTTAGGAAGATCGAGTGAAAGAAAAAATCAGCTCATATGTGTATATGTCTGTATCCGTGCATTAAATTACTCATTTCCGCCTATTCATGTACTATACTACGAAAATTCTTTAACTTGTCTGGATCGTGTCATATGCCCTTTTATGTAAGTGTCAATGGTCGTCACAGTAAACAATACTCAATGCCTACTTAAATCATGTGAACTGAAACAGCAACACTGATGGCTCATTTTCAGACAAGACTTAATTAGCCTGTTTGTGATACCAATCATGTGGCATTCAGCTCGGATGAAAGCCATTTCCTGTTTATTGTGTAGATTAGTCAAGCCGCCGCAGCTCGCCGCTCGACGTCTTACCTCATGGCTGTGCCGCATCACCGTGGCAGCGCACGGCACAGGTAATAATCAGTCGCTGTGTATTAAATCCCAGACTGTATGTGGAAATCTCCGCGAGGTCTCAGAGATAATCTCACCTCAGAAACACACTGTCACAGACAGCGAGGACAGCGAGGACAAACCACAGAGTGATATCCTTTATATATTAGGCATCCATATACAGGTCTGCAACCAGAAAGTAGCACAGGTAGAGGTCTAACCCCTTCCAATCAGATCCAGGTCTCCAGGCTTTAGTACCCAGCTAAGTGGCATGGCCTCTGTGCAGCCTGGCCCTGCCAAGATGCGGCAGCACATTTGAAGACGATGCTTGCTTCTCCGAGCACAATTGACCAGCTTCCAGCCGGCTAGCTAACCATTTCCCCGACCTGCTGTCAGGTAGCGGCAGCCACTGCGAGCCTAGCTCAGTCCAAGACACAGATGCCACTTGGTTGGCTGCGCAGGCCGTGGCAGTCCTAACGGAGCTGTTAGCACTGATGTGGCTTGTCCACTGGCAGCTGTCATCCTGGGGGCTGCGGCCAAACTGTCATCATGACTCTTCAAGCAGCGGATGAGCCGGCAGACACATTCAACATGCAACCCTCCCTCCCTCTCTCTCCCTGCGTCCAGTCGCTTCCTTAATGACAGCCAGTACCTTAGCGTTACAGCATATTCCTTTTAGGGCTCTGGAAAGGATAACAGCAGCACATAATTAACCCTACTGTAGCTTCAGGAACCCGAATAGGGTCGCTGCTGCTGCTGCTGCTGACAATCAACCTAGCCATTTCTGACTGGAATATCTGCTTTAGAAATGACCCTTTTTTGACTCGGGTTCCGTTCTTTATGACATTGTTTGGACAAGAGCAGGCACATCAGAAATACGTGTAGTCAGCTGGTGTAAAGCTTAAGCTTACCTGCATCCTGTCAAGCCTACATCACGCAGGCTTAATTAAGAACATGGCTGACGGGTACAATATATATATATAACACTAATTGAGAGTCTCAATTTCCTACAGGCCCACTTTCCAGCCTATATATACTAGCTATCCTCTCTTTTTATCAGATAATTACAGTGTACATGTCAAGTAATATTTGTAAATTAGTCAATGTACATACTTTGAAAATCTTATTATGCTGCAGTTTCTCCAGTGAAGACACATGTATAATTTTAGTATAAAAATTTACCAACTACATTCTAATTGTTAAATTTTACAAAATTTACAACTGTTACCCCTAAAATTCCACAATATTCACAATTTGTTTAGGAAAATCTCTTATATCCTATTAGGATGTTTCCTATTAGGATGTTCATTACAGACTTCTTGCACAAATTGTTCAAGGAAACATTAACAGAAGGGTACCAACATATTTGCTATAATAGCAGATGGAAGTTCTTAGTACACATGCACTGAGATCAGTGCTAGCTTAGAGAATGACACTGCCAAGATACTCTGTTGTTTCTGCAGCATTATACAAGTCAGCAGTCAGAAGCTAAATGCTTGACAGTTAACTGCACAGCAGTTAGTGAGGAAACATATACATGTACAAGATGGCAATTGAAATGAAATGAAATCTTCAGTATAGGCCCGTTTTCTGCACAACTGAGTTACAGTTGGGGAGGGGGGGTGAATCGGGCTTACAGTCGGCTTTCAACCACTCATGGTCATATCACCGACTGCAAGTTGGATTCGATGGTGTATGCAGGTGTATGCGTTGTGATTTAATGTGGACCTGTCTTGGTTAGGCCGAACGATCTACACCCGACAATTTTAGGTGGCAAGCCACCGATTCAATTCCGCCACAGGTGAGCAGAAAAGAATCATTTAAGGACCATTTATACTGGCTCCGAGCCGCCCAGTCGGATGCCTAACTCATTAGTGCCAAGCGCCAAGCTGAGAAGCGCAAACCTCCCATTTTTTACGTCTTTGGTGTGACGCGGTCGGGGATAGAACCCCGGCCTCCCGCACCCCGAGCGGACGCTCTAACCACTATGCTACGCGCGGGCGGTCAACCAGGAGACGGGCAGACGAAACTTTTGACACGAGGTACATACTAGTAGTACACGCTGAGTTGAGGTTGGTTTTGTATCTCCCACACAAGTAAAGCCAAGCCATCAGATATTAAGTTGGGATGCGGCTATTATGGAACAGACTTTGTTTCGATCAAGGACAAATAACGCAAAGTTTCTCTTGACACAAACATCCCTTCAAGCTATGAAAATCGTGCTGAACAGCACTTCTATTGCCCCAGCCTGTTTCCGGAACATATTTGATAAAGGGAAGCCACGGAGGATACATCCTGTGTATCAGGGGTGTTTCTTATATGTAGTGCCATGATTAAGTAACGTGGACCACAGTCAGAATTAGATGCTTAACGATACCAGCGGCTCCTCAATCTGTAATCATTTCATCGACTAGGCCCTAGACAAGTCCATTTATAGGAATTCTCCCGATGCGGGGAGACACGGCGAAGTCTTGTGGAGGCTGGTGTGTCCCTGTGTCATCGCTCACGACCCAGGTCCCGGCCTGTCAGGATCTCGGCTACAGGAATCGATCCTCACACTTCTTCATCAGTCAATGACAAACGGAACCTTTGCTGCGGGAATCGGGTGTTTTCCTAGGTGTGTTCCCCTCTGTCAGTCCTTGCCACCCAGTCACCCCCATCCTTTTCTAGCATAGCCCCCGTCCAACGGGGAACTGACGCATCCTGTCCACTCCACTCACATGTCAACATCAAGCTGCGCTATTTCCGGCATCTCGGCACATCTCAAACAGATTGGCCACTACCTCAGGCTGCCGGCGGCTAGCAGATGAAATGGCTTGGATGGGGGACAGCCTTCTCTCAAATTTGGGGATTGGAGCAGGCTCTAAGATGACCCCAGTCCAAATTTGGGAGCACGCAGACCACCAGAGAAGTGTCAAACCAAACTGTGCAATCAAAGCCATCGAGCCTCATGTTCTGTTGAAATAACGTTTTTGCCGTAGATAGGTAGGGAGGTAGGTAGGTAGGTAGGTAGGTATTGGACTGGGAACGCTTATAGAATATATCCTGTGAGAGATGTCTTTGACTATGCACATCATGCAGGAGAAGAAGCGCACGAACCGAGAACAAGAACGGTGAAGAAGTCCAACATTGAACAAGAAGGACACGAACCGAGAAGAACAGCGAAGAAGTAAAGCACGACCAGAGAACAAGAACAGTGAAGAAGTATAACAGTGAAGAAGAGCACGAACAGAGAGCAAGAAGAACAGTGAAGAAGTAGAACAATGAAGACGAGCACGAACCGAGAACAAGAACAGTGAAGAAGAAGAAGAAGAAGAAGAAGAAGAAGAAGAAGAAGAAGAAGAGCATGAACCGAGAACAAGAAGAACAATGAAGTGAACGCGATGGGTGCTGGAGCATGTGTCTCTACATTGAAATAGTAATTGCACTGCATATTCTATATGTAACTCCCTTGTTTTAAGGATACCTCAAAGAAGATGCAAATGCAAAACTTTTAGGATGAAACTTTTACACGCTCACGTGCTCACGTGATTCCATTGGTCCGTTATGTAATTTTTTTTACATATGTAGGTGAAAATAGTAGTTAAATATAAGTACACGGGAACAGCTCGCTTATAAGTAGGCCCTCAGAGCAACTATATTCAATTATGCGGAGGGATATATAGCGGAAGTTTGGAGGACAATAGAAGAGGCTGATACACTATGAGCGATAATATGGGCGTCTACCGTTCCCCGTCTCGTTCAGTTGATGTCACATTGCTTAGTCGGCTCCTTATCACAGAAAGGTCATTACCCTGCTGTGCTGCTTGAATAATTCTCATCACTCGATATCCGCAAGGGAACGGACTGCTCTATGATAACATTACGTGACTTTTGGTGGGTACACTACCCCTCTAATCGCCGAAGATTGGCTACTGAAACTCCACGCAATGGAAAGATCCCCCTAGGACGATGAACTTTAGCTTTTTTAAATTGCCTTCCGCTTTCGTGAGGTGAGGCAGCGTATGTGTTAGTGCTTTCCCAAGTCCTGTTGTAGAAATAATTTAAACTTGAATGGATCAAACATAAAAAATTATCTTGGTCCAAACCGGTAGATGTGTGCCATGATGTTACTATTTGACCCCGAGACCCACTGAGCAGAGCAAAAAAAAAAAAAGACTTTGGTATCTGTATTATATGAAGTGATTATGCAGATGGTTATATTAAGACATTAATATGACGATATAATAATAAGTCAACTCATACAATTAAATTTGGCCTTCAGAGAGGAACAACGATCAAATTTAAGGTCACCCCAATTTTGAGCGATGTATTTTTGAGTTTCCATTAACTCAACAAAAAAGCAAAGTTGGGCCTTACAGTTCTACTGGAAACCAATAGGAAATGAATATATGGAGGTCGACGGCGACATATAGTATGACCTTGAGTGAACTTGGAAGATTAAAATTCCAAACTCACTCATACTTTATCCCTTACAAGCGAAAGTGAGAGTGTCTCTGTAGGATTCTGATCTTAGTAATACGTGGTTTACCTCTGAGTGAGCGGTGTTTCTTGCTTATATTATTATCAAGTTAAGGTAAGGTAACGGGGGTAATGTAGGACTTTAATTGCAACCCGCGTCAGGTTGTATTGTGCAATTCAGGTTTAACATGCATACAAGTACTACACAATACAAAAATACAAATGGGTGCACATTGCACCCATCCCCAACCCATGCATGCAGGATTAAATGAGATTAGTTACATAAAGGAGAGAGCCATGCGGCCTATTATCATCAATATCACCTACATCATTGCACACCCAATGGCAAGAAAGATTTAAAATAATCTTGTGTTCTGAACTTGATAGGCAACACCGGTGGCGATCTGTCCCGTAAGGATAAGGCACGAAGGGAGGAAATAGCGCACTTTGCGTCTTTTTTTCTTAAATACGGGGGCGCATTTGTGCAACGTGTGAAAAAAGTCGTAGAAGATACTAAGTTATACGCTCGAGATACCAAATACATTTTGACCTTTTATTTGTGGGAATACAGTTGGCGACAAATTCGTCTACACTCGCATGCAGAAAGTGCGTGTTGGCCGAGCGGTGAAGCGTTCGGCTTCGGATAGGCGGCTCGAGACTTGGGAGTCAAATCTGAGGCACTTTCCTACTTAGAACTTAATATCTCATACGTAGGACTCAGTACTACGTTCTACCTAGTAGTTACAAAGTGCTACGTAGAACTTATTATCTCCTACATTGGTCTTAGTAGGCCTTACGTAGGACTTATTTTTATTTTTCCACAGTTGCCATGAATAAACCGCTACCGCACTTAAACCTGGCTAAAATCATTACAAATATTTTCTAGTCTTTGGAATAACCTCACTTCAAACCAGGCTTCACCTCAAAGCAGGGATCATCTCAAATTAGGGTCACCTAGATGTGTCCATCCATCCCATCCATCCATCCATCCGTCTATCCATCCATCCATTCTATCCCATCCCATCCCACCCATCCATCCATCCATCAATCCATCCATTGATCCTTTCCATCCATCAATCATCTCAAACTAACTCTTACAGGATCCTCAACAGACATGCCCCCCACATCTAGCAGATTTGCAGTTCCAACCCTGGATCGAGGCCCCGGTCTAATGAAGTAACTCGTGGCCAGACTGGATGGCCTCGTCAGGACAGCACCAGTCACACAGAAAATCCATGTCTATGTCGTTAAGTGTCTGACACCTCTGGCTTACCCTTCGTCATGTCCTCTAGGTGGGGCTGTGGCGGCTGTCTTGTGAAGTGGAGAAGATCTCGACACGACACGGCGACACTTTAGGTATATCAGTCCTGTCAAAATCGGCCATATAGGTGGTACTAGGACTGAAAGGATGACGAATTCCAAATACCGGTAACAAAAAAATATCAAAGTAAAGCGTCGACATGTCACGCTCTAGGAAAGGTACATGGTATAAGTGCCCTCGGCCTGTCCTCTCATCAATTTGAATGAGTACAAAGTATAATAAAGCTATGATTCTGGCGCTAAAATATATAATATCAGAAAATGTTAAAAAAAAAAGAAAGAAAACAAGGCCATTGGCATAAAGGTCGCATAAGGGTTATACCCGGTGCAAAGTTAATCATAGCCAGGCGCATTGCATAGCTCGCGTCTATTAAACGTTGCACCTACGTCATGTACATGTAGGTGGCCTGGAGATTATGCGACAGGAATGTACCCTGCTCAAAATATTTAAGGGATCAGATTTTTCAAAGCCATATATTTGGAAATACATTGGGAAAAATCCTTCCAGATTGTAGTCCTGTTTAGTTGAGCACAGTTAATGTAGTTTAGTGTCAAATCAGTGGCCAAACCAGCTACTGATTTGACAATAAACAGTGTTATAGCGTTTGAACGTGTTTGAACGGGAAAAGGTCATGATCGCAATGGCTCTGATACAACTGTGTTTTGGGGGTGATTCCCCTCTGGGTTGTGTAAAAATAAAGTTTTGCTAATTTTTTTTCTGCCACAACTGCATAATATCAAACAAAATGACTCCCTTAAACGTTTGGAACTTTGCTCTCTTACATGTTTGTATTATGCTACGCTAACTTTTGATTCCTTAAATATTTTGACCAGTATATTTTGTATCCTCCACAACATCGCACATACAGTATCCTGTCTCTATGCCAATCTAAAACACATATTCCCTTGACAATTCCTTTTAGATAGGCGTCTCGAGGGAGGAATTTTTTCAAGTCTCGAGACCGAACCGTGTCTATTTAATTCTTTCTCATCAGCTAAACTCTTCAAGACAAGGCAAAGCCACTCAAATAAAGGACGAAAACATAGACTGAGTTCGAACTATCAACCGGTCAGTGAAACAATTGAGTAGTCTTTTCCTGGAAAAATATCAAACCAAAATCAAATTTGAGCTTGAGGAGTGAAGAAATCACGAAAAGATGATTTTTTTTTTCATTTCACCTGTGAATAACAACGGCTTATTCAGTTCATCGACTTTATAAATCCTTATGTACTAACCTCTGAATTCAGTTTTCTTCAGTTCGTTTTAGCGTTCTGATTCTATGTCCCCAACCTGCAGAAAATTCTTTTATCCAAAGCATCGACTTTCTGTTCTCAGTACCACGACTCGATCACCTTACAGCATTTATAAAAAAAGAGTATTAGAAAATACCGAATGCGGTGGCTTTGAGACAGCTGACAACGTTAGCAATTTTTATGCAGCATCGCTGAATAGAAACGCCATCGCAGTCCCTGGTCATAGACGATAAAGCCAGAGTTACAGCTTGCGTCACATTGTGGAAAAGCAAACCTTGTGGAGACACTACCATTGTCGGTCTCGTAACATGTGTTAGCGCCTACAAAAGACCCGACGTCCAGGCTGAGGGTAAGATGCCGTCACCGTAAGACGAAACGGACAATGTCGGTACAATGGTCCGAATGCGATCGTCAGCAACTTTCGCACAAAACCTTCTTGGAATGTATATGTTTATCCAGAAATATACCATAAATATTTGATAGGGCTCTGTGATGGGGACATCTGTAGCTAACACAGTGAAAACTATTAAATATTAATTACTGAGTATAGGTCGATACAATTCTATTTATAATGGCGCTTTCTTGTATAAAGACGGAGCAGTAAATGAGTGGCAATTCTATAATCATTGCTGTTTGTCAGTAAATATTATACTGATTGATCTTCTTCAAAATTCGGCTAAGGACAACTTGCCCAATGACGTGTACATGTACGTGTGTGGCTGTTCTAATGGACAAAGTGATACTCATCCATACGCTTTAGTCACAACCCGAAAATAGAGTGATATACGTGTGCGGCTGTGCAGGTTTTCTTTTAATGCCGATGGCAAAGGCAAGCGGCATCTGTCCATCCTGTCAATGCAAACGACGGTAAACCGCAATCACGCGAAACGCCGCTTTAACGGTTAGGCTGCTTTCAAAAGTGGCAACCGTTAGAGCCAATACAGTTTAGTCGCATCGCTAGTTTTTCTTAACGGACGTACCTGATGCCGTGTGCAGCAGATGTATCCAATGCCGTCGTTTTATTTTTCCGTTTTTAGTCTTGGCGATGAGATGTCTTTTACCGAATCTAGGATTGGAAACAACGGGCTTGTAAATTGGTGTTCAGTTTTCAATCATTATGTACTTTTTTTCAACTTCCTATTTTAGATAGCTCTTCTGATGTGTGTGTGTGTGGGGGGGGGGGAGGTAAGAGGAGTAGGCAGTGAAGCAACATAACACGCAGTGTGTGTTGTAAAAACAGGCTTGCATAAATCAGAACAGCCTGAATCCTACCATTCTGCCCTTCGTGTGTCTGATAAACACGTCAGCACCAGAGAGCCCCATGATATCCTTCACACACACTTAGACACTCCACATATTTCAAATCTAGGATTAGGGATGTGCAGATGTGATATCATTGATACTCTCTTATTTCATTATTGGAGTGGTGTGTCTTTTTGTCTTTTTTCCTATTAGTTTTGATTAATGCTATTGTTTTAGCTGTGGGTGGTGCAATAATCTACATTTGAACCGCCTTGTGAGTGTGTACAGTCATGTAGCTTCATATTCTTTCCATGAAAGAGCAAGCGACTGCTGTATTTTGAGTATTACAAAACGGGCAATTTAGTGTAACAAAACATACGCTGTAGAGAGGCACTGTAGAGAATAGCCCCAAAATATGTATTCGTTACAGAATAATTAATATTTTTGATAGAGCTTTTCAGGTCATATCAATATTTTTTATAAGACCAAATTAGGAGGGTCTTGGAGGTTGTCGGTGGTATTGTAAGCACTCTCTCAATTAATGTCGCTATCTGTCAAGCTTTTGGTAAGGAATATTCTGGTATATTCCGTGTTTAGTTTTGGTTAGTATTAACGATGTCTGTCCTGTACAGCTGCTATGCGATAGGAGGTAGAGCGTGAGTTCGTGAGTCTATAAACCTTGTTAGATTGGTATCCAAGTCGTTACGACGCCAGGGACATTAAATATATTTAAGGGCCTTGAAAGCTACATGTATGTTGGTAAGCACCCATGGTTTCTTTGAATGACCCTAGCAGCTGTCTATCTTCATATTCTTATTCACAGTTCATGCCCTTGAGTTTTGGTTGATCAAGCCGTTCACGTATGACTGGGAGGTCACCATAGCTTTCAAGCCTTGCAAATCTTCATTTCCTATTAGGAATGACACCGCGACCAACTTGACACAACAAAACATTTTATTTTGTTTATTATCTGTATGATTTATGTGTCTATTTCAGCGTCAGTAACATTGTGGAGAAGGGAGTGGGGCTGGGGGGGGGGGGGATATTGCATTTCGGCTATGCAACAGCGTTCCGTCTCAGCCATGATTTCTTTATAGGTGCAGCCGTACTGCAGTCTCCTGGTATTTGGTGGTCATTATGCCTTGACAAATTGTGAATTTTTAGAGTGTACAGATACCTGGATACAGTCAGCATAATTATGGGAGTAGACGAAGGAAAAAACATCTAACGTTACTCTTGGGTGGCTAGACATTTGTATCACTCAAAGGCGCCTTTATGGCGACACCAGGGCACCTGACACCCCGATGACATTCATGTGTCGCACATGGGAATGCCTCGACTTACCACATACCAACCATCATACTTTTTGTGCCTTTACTTTCCTGAAATACACAGTAGTTACCAGTGTTTGTGGCATTTTGAGAAGAAGGCTTTTTGTGCCCAGTGTGGGTGTGGGTGGGTGGGTGGTCATCATATATCTACAACAACGTATCATTTCCGGAACACAAATCTCACGGAACAGTTGTGCTTAACCAGAAATAAAAATCAGTATAGAGGCCGAAGTACAAGGTAAAGGATATGCCAAATGATGATAGATGTTCAGATGAATACCATGACATCAAAATTATTACGTGAAGATTTATGCGCTAGATTTATCCTTCATTTCGCGGGGCATTTTGTTTAGTGTAGAACACACGAAATAGGAGTATACGGCTGTCGGATAAAGGAGGGCTCCATTTCATACGCCACGACCATTATTGGATTCCACCTGCTCCGGCTTCCTAGCTCGGGGGAAGTGACGACAGGGGGGTCAACACGTGCAGGCCAAGCGCAAGCCGAATGTGAAGGTGGGGGTGGGGTGGGGGTGAATCAGGCTTATAGTCGGCTTTCAACCACTCATGGTCATATCACCGATTGCAAGTTGGATTCGGTGGTGTATGCAGGTGTATGCGTGTGAGTTAATGTGGACCTGTCTTGTTTGGGCCG
>JAAUYG010069654.1_pt1 | contig 11402 bp, 9 predicted proteins | sample 7278091 | NCBI WGS metagenome assembly JAAUYG01 (sample SAMN14350201, study PRJNA611818) | marine sediment metagenome | isolation source: surface marine sediment (0.6m) | place: French Polynesia: Moorea | collected 2018-08 | reverse complement strand
TTGGACGCGTCTGTTTCTTTTCCCTGCACTGCCTTGTGTTGATTGAAGTCTAACTTACGCTTCTTGCGCAGAATGCGGAGTCCTGCTCTGGACTGGTATTGACCTGAGTCCGGTGGGGCCGACTCTTGATGAAGCGCTGATTATTCTGGCCGCTGTTCATTACGCTGAAGCTGACAGTGCGTTTCCCTTGATGAGGCCACAGGGATTCAGCGCACAGAAACACCACGGTACAAGCAGAGACATAAGGTTGTTGTTGTCTCTAGACAGGGATTCAGCGCACAGAAACACCACGGTATAAGCAGAGACACTATTGTTACAGGTTCCTCCTGCTTGATCCCAAAAACTAATGCCAAGAAAATTCTTTCAGATCAACTGAATTTCGAATAAAGTGGGCAGATCAGCATTGCAGAGACAATCCTGAGATAAGTTTGCAAGGGACTTGGAATAATTAAACAGGAATTTGGATTAAGCACATTGAAACAAAGCGGGACCCACCTGTATGTCTTAACAGATTCAGCGTCGAGAAACAGCACGGTGGAACCAGACACGACAGGGAAACCAGAGAGACAATCATTATTTTAGGCTCCTGGCTTTCTGCGAATCTTGCTGCGTTTTTACCCTGCTTTCGTCAACAACAACCCCCTCACCTCAAACCACTGTTTTCACAAAGCAACAAGTGACCAACACAAGAATACGAGATGCAACAGTTTGATGTTCAGGCGACTCCTGCGCGTTGTTCTTTTGTGAAAGAGCAGTGCGAAGAACACAGCGTCATCGCACTGGAGACGCGTCATCGCCCTTGAGACGTGCACAGCTTCTGTGAGACGTGACGTGACTTGGCTGTAGATTAGCGTCATTACATTGTGCTCGAGCTCTCACACACAAAGACGGGACAGCATTCACAGACACACGCGGACAGGGACAAGGCTGAGGTCCTCTCGGAGACGGAAGGACGCAGGGGAGAGGACGCGGGCTGAATACGTGTTGATCACACAGCAGCCATACGGCACTCACGCCACTGGACAACAGTGAGAACACGACCACAGGCTCAGTTGCACATTACATGTACGTGGAAGCACAACAGGTTTTCGTTCCACGTTTCGTTGCTGTTGTTTTGGAGACAGTGCACTGGATGAAGGTCCCCAGGTGCACTGGAGCGGGCGACGGACTGTTTGTCTGTGCGTCCGGTGTCTGTCCACAGTGGTCCTCCCACCCCTCGCACTGCACGGCCCACAGCACGGCACAGAAGTGGTTGCTGCAGAGGGCCAAATCGTTTTTGTTTTTGGCAGCTGCACACGAAACCACAGACAGAGAATACTCTAGTTTCGCGTGAGTGAAAGAAAGAAGCGGGTACCTGTTCATGCCGTCCACGTCGTCCTGGTCATGTGACCTGCGCGGAGCGGGTGCGCGGAGGTAACGAGGCATGCGCACTGCGAGGCTACAACACAGCAAACCACGTGACACATGCAGCGCTACCACTGCAAAACAAGCAAACTGAGCAAAACTAAACAAACAGCAAGATTTAAACAAAAACAGCAAAACAACAGCAGGGAAGCAGGACTTTGTTGAACGGGTGGGGTTCCCAGACGACAAACCGGAAGTGTAACATACGTAGCCCCACCTGCGGGCGAAAGTCGCATTTTTGATTTTACAATTTTGGAGAGCGAGGATCCCAAGGGCTTTGTCCTGCGTCCATCATTGTAAACAACGTCAAATGAATTTCATGGCAAAAGAAGAAAGATTACACAAATTGAAACGCAACTAGATCTACACACAAAATGCAAAACGAAGAGGCAAAGCTATCAACTTAAGAAAATGCAACGAAAACAAACGAGTGCTCACACAGACCGGGGAGAAGTGATCTCTCATTGGCTGCTTACCTGTGACGTCAGAACGTGACGTCATGATCAGCGTCCGCGCGGCCAACGTGACTTATATAGAAGATGGGAGGGTAAGTCCGTCTAAAGATCAAGACGGGAGTATCCAGGTTGACACCTGGAGTTTAATTGGATGAACCACAAAATGTCATTGTTACCACTGCAACAGGTTTGACTTGTGAATATGATTTTTTGCACCCTTCACCCCTCCCCCCACCGACACCAGAGGGGTTAGGGTAACCCGAGCCCAAACTGAACACCAAAACGAAAGTCAGAGATTCACTTCACTTGGAGCACAGGCCGCAGAAGCTGTGACCTGAACCTCGCAACTTATGGGCCAAAATATACTGCCTCCCCACCAAGAGATTTGCTCCTAGAACTTCGCCTTGTTCAACATGGAGGTCCCACCAAGGAGAAAGACTTTCCCAGGGTGTCCAGTGGTAGGAGAGGTCAAAAAAGTAGGAAAAAGTAGGAATTTTTGGCAAAAAGTAGGGAAAAAAGTAGGAATTTTGTGGAAAAGTAGGAAAAAGTAGGAGAAATCCCAAAAAGTAGGAAAAAGTAGGAGGCTGGACACACTGCTTCCCTGGTCAGCATCAACACAGCACAAGGAGCTCCTATTCCGGACCCACACTGCTCACCAGTTTCGCGATTCACTCCAACACTTGCAAAAAAGCTCTCGCTCTTGACTTGACATGGAGGTTCCACCGAGATGATGTTCTCCAGACACCAACAAGCACATTGCCTAAGTCCAAATCAAGGACGCACACTGCCTTCCACAGAGAGAGACTTTAGATTCGTCAACAAACAGGGACTTTGCAATAAACTCCTCTCTTGTTTTCAGAAACAAAGATTCAAGGTCCTCAAAGAAAAACAGATTCAAAGCGAACATCAACATAATTTGAATCTAAACAGCCCGAAATTTAAGCGAAGGCAGATTCCATTCTCTTTTCCTTTTTAATTTCCTCATTAAAATTCCGCGCTGCTTTCCTAATTCATGTCACTTTTATCCACAGATTCAATTTCTGCATCAACATGAGGAATTAAGGCAGTTCGCGCAAGCTGCCGAGCATTTTTCGGCTTCCAGGAGATTTTCTCATGTGCCCCGCGAGAGCACAAATCACGCTCTGTGATGAGTTAGGGGTGCTTTTTATCCTTGAGAGATTTATTGCTCTTTTCCTGTCAACAATTCTGTAATGAACTTTGGTTTTGAAAATCCGGCTCAAAAGCTGAACATGTAAACTGCACCACACGGCAAGCGCAGGACATCCCTGGCACTCATCAACTCTTCCCACTTAAGCCGCTAAAACTAAGTTGGAAAGATTCAGGCTTCGCCGTTCTCCTGGGGTCTCTGCAAACCATCCCAGCAGTCCTTTACACAGCATTTCACACAGGAAGGCGGGTGACATAACGATTTCAGATTGAAGGCGTTTTAACGCAAGACAGTGCCAATGTGAAAACCCCAGACTCCTCTCTCGCTGTATGTGTGTGTGTCTGTCTGTGTGTGTCTCTCTGTCTGTCTGTGTTTTCTTTAAAACTCAGCCAGTTACAGCAAACAAAGCTAGATTCAGACAGCACCAGCGGCCATCAATCCAGCACACTGGCCAGCACTTGCAGGCATGAATACCGCCCACTGCCGCACAGGCTGTGGTGATTAGAAACACAAAGCCTGACAAACAGCTGCTCAGGCTTCTGCTCATTAACTCCTAATCAAGCACCTTCACTTCTGTCACAGCCAATCAGCACTCAGGTCTCATTCTCATCCTGTTCCCCTGTCCTTTTCTTCTGTTTTTCTCTGCCTCTTTCTTTCTTTCTTTTGCAATGCCTGACAAGCATTAACATCAAATCAAGCAGCCTTACTTCTGTCTCAGCCAATTTTCTTCTTAGCATGTCGTTCTCAGGCTGAACCTTGTCTCGCTCTCTGCTTTACTCTTTCTCATTCTTCCTCTCATTCCCTCTTTCGTCTTCTCTCTCTCTTCTATTCCTGCTACTGGTTTTTCTTTTTTCTTTACTTCTTCCTTCCTGTCTGACTTCCTAATTCCTTACTCTCTTTCTCTCACTCTGGCGTTTCTTCTCTGTCTCTGTCCTCCATCACCTTTTTTGCCTGGCGCACTTCTCTGTGCTCTCTCTCTTTTTCTGCCATACTTTTGTCATAAGACATTCTACCCTCCCCTCCTCTCTCCCATGTCTTCTCTTTCATTCTGGATCTTGTTTCTCCTCTCTCTCTCATTCTCTCTGGCTCTCTGTCCACCACTCATCCTGTCCTTCTCTCTCTCCATCACTTTTGTCTTTCTCCTTGTATCCCCTCATTCTGCTCACTCTCTCTCTCTCGCTCTTGCTGTCTCTTCTCGCTGCTGGTGACAATTTGTTTCCCGTTCTCTCTCCTCTCAGACTGCCCCCCAACCTCCCTTCTCTCCTGATCCACCGCCGGATCTGCGCCATGACACTTCCGTCTCTGAGCACAACACGTGCAGCGGAAGTTACACCTGCGCCTGCGCTGTTACAGGTACAACCAGTGTTAACAGGTGTCAACCGACCAATTATGTTGCTTCCAGAAATAGAGCCTAACATGTCAAGTTCACATCTGCCAGAGGCGCTTTTTCCAGATGTTCTCTTCTTGTTCACTCAATTTACACAGGAATTGTTCGGCTCCGAACTGGGAAGAAACAGTGACGAGTATGTACAGAGGACATAACTGAACCTAAGAGCACTCTAGGACCATAAACTTTTAAAACACCCAAGTGCAGACAGATACTGCCACCCAATGCCCCATGACGCAATACCCAGAAGCTTCTCACAGCTTCACACACCCCTATAAAAGCTCTGCTGCTCACACCTCATTATCGAGATCACTTCAAGCTGACTTCCTATTCCCTTGCTAACTCGACAATCGAGTCAGGACATCACAGTTTGACATCTGCAACAGGTGTGTTTCACCAGAAGTTCTCTGTCCTCTTATTGTTTGCTCAACCTGTCACAACTGTTGTTGAGCCCCGAAGTGTGAAGCAAAGCCGTCCTTCCGAAGACCATGCGAGTTTTCTCTGACGCTGAAAGCCGGGGCGGCCTGTGGTCCGATCCACACTGGACGCGAGCACACAAATTTGTGGGCAATTCCTTTGATTCCTTTGACGTTGCTTGCGTCCAGTGTGGAACATGCCGAATGGAGCCATGCACAACATGGTCATTGTCAACGTTGTGGAGCCCGGGGGCCCAGTTTGCCCGCAAACCTCCATCTTGAACATTTGGCGTTGACAGTGCACGGAATGCAATCTTGTCGGTCCATGGCGCGTAGCCCCCCCCCTGGCGTCGTCCAGCTCTGTGCATCAGGCTGGAGGCGTAAATCACAGGTGACGCGTCCGTAACGAGAAGCTCATCCCGGGAAATCAACCCCGACAGCGACTGCCAACACACGACTCGACTCACAACCAACGCTCACAGCTTCCCGTCTGATTCTGGCTGCGAATGGTGTGAAGTTTTGGACCTTGTACAACCTGCATACACCCTGACCTCGAAATCGAAAGTCCACGGCCAACACAGGACACAACACTCACAAAATTTCATTCTGAATCTGCCTGCGTCCATGTAAAATTCTCAACCCCGGCAAGACCGGATGCAATGTTGGTGAGCGACTATCAGCACACCACACAGGACACAACACTCCATGTGAATCATCAGTAGGGTCAGGCAGGCAGGGCCTGTAAGGGGCGCAGTGCAAAAAGCAACCAGGGCTGGATTCAACTTCCGTCCTCGGCACAATGAATGAAGTACCCACCCACCTGTGTCGGTGGCCTCGGCTTGGACTCAGACCAGCCTGATGCAGGGAAACCACACTTGTGCAGCATGCTGAGGGATGCGGGACCTACCTCCCTCCAGTTTCTTCTGGACCCAGATCTCCGCTTGAGCCCAGTTATTTCTCTCCTTGATGCTCTCTTGGTGGCACCACAATGGTAACACTGTGTAGGGTGTGGGAGTATGTTGGGTACAACCTACCGGTGCCTCCAGTTCCTCCTCCTGGACCCAGACCTCCGCTTGTGCCCCGCCGGGTCTCTCGCTCCTTGATGCTCTCCTTGTAGCGCTGTGTAGGGTGTGTAACAGTGTGTGCAGGTGTGTGTGGGGTGTGGGGGTGTAGGGTACACTTACCGGTGCCTCCAGTTCCTCCTCCTGGACCCAGACCTCCGCTTGTGTCCCGCCCGGGTCTCGCGCTCCTTGATGCTCTCCTGGTAGCGCTTCATCTTGACCCAGCTGCGCCCCGCCGTGTCGAAGGTGCACCACAGCGACAGGAAGACGCTCAGCATAATCACCCAGTTGCACACGATGATCCCTGAAAGGAGAAGATTTGAGAGGTTGGTGCCACCTTCGGGATGCTGTCTTTGTGGGGTGCGCGTGGATGCAGAAATTTGATCAGCCAGTTGATGATGCCTGAAAGGAGAATACGATGGAATGTAGGGTGTGGCCTTCAGGATGCATGGTGGTGGTGTTTTTAGATTTGTTTGTGCGTGTGTGTGTTTGTGCGTGTGTGTGTGGAGGTTGCGTGGTGCATGATGCCACCACCACAGAGTGAATGGAATCTAGTGATGAGTTTGACTCCACACATAACTTCTTCTGGTCACCTTGAGTTGAAGTCGCCATCGTGGACATTGATACACAGGTGTCAGTTCTTATACTGACTGCTCCACTGTGCCGTGTTCTACTGTTCAACCCACCCGGCCCCTGCAGTGGACACTGTATGTCAGGGCAGCAATAGAAATAGCACTGAACAGAGATCAGAGATCGGGCCAGCGTCTCCCTGCGCGGTGCACCTGTGAATACTCAGTGGTGAGTGCATTACATACCCCGAGTACTCGCGCTGGTTTACTCTTATCCAAACCTCCATCATCTGCAGCTAAACAACACGCCCTGAGTAGATACAACACCCATCTGCTGCAGATGCGGATCTGTTCAGAGAGTTGAGCCGGAGGTCCAACACAATGAACAGCACTTGGTGAACGGGCATTAGGGGGTGAGAACCTTTCACTCAAAACAATTTTTTATTTGTGCAATTTTCCGCAAAAAGTGCTGATAGTTGGGCGGGGGGTTGCAGATTCAAATCCTCGATGGGAAAACAGACTGACTTGCGAAAGCGTACTTGGGCGCTTGGCTGTGCAAACGATGTTTTGACCCAAGGTCGAACATCTAATTGTCCGGAATTCTTCACCAGATTCCTGAATCCGTGTCTGCTTCCACAGGGAGAATCCCAGTGAAACGAAGCGGTTCTGGGGGCTTCACGTCGTTTAGCTGCGTCTGTACCGGAGATGGAATTGGAGATAAGACTGAGATCTACAGCCGATTCACCGGCCTCGTCTGTCGAGCTGTCAGTCTCTGTATCTGTGATAGGAAACGGCCCTGGAGTGACGCACCCAGCTACAACTAACTTCGAAACTGCAGATCGTGGATTTCTGAGCTCCCAACTGCGCAATCCCAACACTGAGCTGAACACGACAAATCCTCAGGCCCACCCACCAACCCACACCGGACGCGAGTACGCACATTTTAAGGGCAATTCCTTTGGGTGTATCTTGCATCCAGTGTGAACACTCGCATTCGCAACAGAAAGTCCCATTTGCGTTTACGCTTCGCGTTGCATCGCCTTGCGTCTCGTGTGGATTGGAGCTTCGCCGTTGTGGTGTGTGCAGGGTGGCGCTCATGAATGGGCGGAAGTCTGCAGCAGACGGTGAAGGTGCAATCTCCCTGACAGTCTATCGATGACAGCGAACGAGCACCAGATCTTTTCAAGACTTGTCAGCAAAAAGCTGCGAAACCAAGTGCAGCGCTGTCTCCAGTGTGAGAAGGCTGGAGGAGTGCAACAAGGCTTCCAGTGTCCATCACACCGAGCTGTGCATTGTAACGCCACTGGCAGGCCCATGGTTCAGATCTGAAGGTTATAGATGCCCCGTCCCGATCTCGGCACGCGTTCCGGTATCTGCTGCAGAACCTGTGTCTATCTCCTGCTGACCATTAGCGTAAACTGGTGCTGACAGGCCCCGCAACCTCAGGGTCTCCAGATGTCGAACGACTTCTCAGATTCAGTTGGACAGGGCTAGGATACCCGGTAACTTTGGTCCAATCCCTACTGGACACGCAGGCGCCTACAGGTGCAAATGGAACCTGCTGTCATGAATGGGAGTGTTCACACTGGATGCAAGCAACATTTGGCGCGCAAATTTGCGTGCTCACATCAAGTGTGGATTGGGCCTCGGGTTCAGTTCCACATTGGCTCAGATACACACAACCTTGGACCTTGGAACTGAACTCGAACCATGCCTGAACACATCTGAAACCCACTATCTTGGTGCCCAATGGGAACCACTGACTCCACATGTCTGACACGGGCGCGGACCCAATTGATTCTTCGCAGTGGGTACTCTCAAGTTTGTGGTGCACGTGGGCGAATTGGCACTCACAAGAACTTTCCTTTCGCCCTTTTCCCGAAAGACAGTTGTTTCACAAATGCCACAAGTTCCATCTCTTTCCTGGGACATGTCCTTGGCTTCTTGTCTCTTCCTCGGCAACAACACAGCCCCAGCAGCGCAAACTGCAGACCAGATGGGAACGGCGGTGCTGAAGAGCCACTCACAGCACTGAGCGCGGGTCCAAGTGCTGCTTGACTTACTTACAGGTGTTGACGCTGTGCAACGGAAGAACAGACCAAGAATCAGGTCAGCTCAGGCAGCTCCAAACACGCTTTTCTCCTCATGCAGTGAAATTTACCAAATTTCTTCCTGAATGGTGAAGGGATACAGGCGCAGATCCAGGATTTTGGTCAGTTGCCCAGCGGAGTTTTGACCCCACGGGGGGGCCTGGGCCCAAAATTTGCTCAAAATAGGGGTTTTCCCCTTAAAATTGCCTGAAAATTGCATGATTTTGAAGAAATCTTGGGGGCAAGGGGGCCCCCCTGGATCCGCTACTGGGATATTTCAGGAACATTGCAACAAAAGCTTCTAATGCAGATGTAGCCTTGTGCTGTTTTCTGCTTAAATCCCTTGTGTGGGGGGATTTCTGCGGACTCGGGTGTCAAACTGCTGTGGAATCGCAAACTGCAACTGGTGCCTTCAATGGTTGTCTGTGCATGGTTGATGTTTTGTGTTGTAAGCAGGGCGGCCCGGGGACCCGGGGACTCGGGACTCAGACTCAGCCGGGACTGACGTTACGTGATGAAGCTTCGTGTAATCCGCTTAACACGAGACAAATCTCCCTGACACACAGGCTCACAGACAGACAGGCTCATAACTAGAGGCAGTGTGAGAGACTGTGTGAGGCACACAGGCTCACAAACAGGCTCAAAACTAGAGGCAGTGTGAGGCACACAGGCTCACAGACAGACAGACTCATAAGTAGAGGCAGTGTGAGAGACTGTGAGAGGCACACAGACTCACAGACAGACAGACTCAAAACTAGAGGCAGTGTGAGAGACTGTGTGAGGCACACAGACAAGACAGGCTCAAAACTAGAGGCAGTGTGAGAGACTGTGTGAGGCACACAGGCTCACAAACAGGCTCAAAACTAGAGGCAGTGTGAGAGACAGTGTGAGGCACACAGGCTCACAAACAGGCTCAAAACTAGAGGCAGTGTGAGAGACAGTTTGCACACAGGCTCCGACAGGCTGACCAAGAAGAAATAGTGAGACCTGCCTGGAGACACTGAGACACCGCAGGAGACGTGAATTCTGAACAGCGCCGCCTCAAAGAAGCTTTTTGCCTCGTGTTTCACAGGACAAAATGAGAAAAAAAGACATCAATGTCCTCAACGCCAAATGTCTGCAGGTCACGTCAACACTCCATACAGTGCAACCAGACAGAGGCAGAAAGAGACGATATGAATAAATCTGAGGCGCTTTGTATGGAAATACAATGGAGAATGTGTTTACTGCCGAGAGTGTTCCATGCATACAGAATGTGAGTGGGATTGCGATCCTGAGACCGAGGGGACAGACATGGGAAGCATGGGAAATAGGCTACGGGAAACATCAACAACACTGTGCGTGCATTTTTGTACGGGATTTGTTGCTTAGAACATGTCCTGAGAATCATTCACTGGACTCCAGTCTCAACTTCTGTTGCAAGGACCAGCAGCAAGGAATATGCCAGAACGCGGCGCGGCCGTAACGCTGATAAACGCCCTTGTTTCTCTTCTGAGCTTTGTCCAAGCAACACGTTGGGGTTGGTGAGTTACGGACTCAGAACAAATCAAATGAGAGTGTTTACTACGTGAAGAGCACCCCCTCACTGTGAACACTCTCTCCTTCTCTATCTCTCTCTCTCTCACTCTGTGAAGCTCCTCAGTGTTTGCGGCGCCGGTTCATTATGTGTCGGCAGCAAAAACTACAGACGGGATAATCCATCTTCGCACAAAGCATCTCTCGACTTGAGAAACCTGGAAACACTGGCTCCAGTTGGATTTCTCGCGTTTCTTTTGGAGGGCGCAGGGTTCTGCTTCTCGTTCTGAGACCCTTGGCCCCGCAAGGCACAGCGAGATAGTGACAGAGTCGAGGGTGATTGTCAGCGTTGACGCCATGCTGCCATCTATATAATTCCACGAGGTTTTCCCAGAGCGAGGCTGTTAGTCACAACAGCAACGACGCGGGCCACGACGAAAACGACAACGACAACTGTCCAATCTAAAGCTTGGTTGTTGCGAGGCAGAAAGTTTTGGCTGTTTCCAACAGGCACCAAAGTGCTGAACTGAACCGTTTTCTGGCAAAACGCTGAACACCCTGTTCTTGGCTGCTGAGCTGAGAAAAAAACGAACTTAGGGTGAGGAAAAACCAACATGAGACTCGAGCAACTGTTGATTCAAAGGTCGCACCCACTGAAACCCTTGGCTGTTGTACCTGGTGTATCAGGTGGTACTCGTTGTACTGAAACGGACTGGGGAGGAAATACTCAACATACTGATACTGATACATGCTGATGTATACTTCCTTGTACCCGCGGAATACTCAACCCAATCCATCTTCATCACTCAGGCCATGAGGCCATGACCTTCCTCCTTCCTGAAGGTTTACTTTCAAGTTTTCAGAGGCAAACCGACACAAAATACCCTCAAAACAAAGCAGAACTATTTACTTGGTAGAGGTGTTTCTAGGTCATGCTCTCCAGAGAACTGGAGTCCTGGTGGTTCCAAAGCGGAGGATTCGAGAAGCAGTGAAGAACACAGACGGAGCACAGTGACAGGCACACACGAACAGATATTGGCCTTCACTCCCAACCACACACACACGCACTAGGGACCTTTAGCACTTCTCATGCAAAACGCAGAACGCAACGTGAAACGTAAAGTTTTATATTGCGTTTGCATTGGCCCTTATTTCCAGTGTGTTGTGCGTTGTTTCCGTGGTATCCAAGGACACAACGTTTTATGCAACATGTTGATGCATTATAACAAATGGGTTTTTGAGGCCAAAGGCCGAGAAAACATTTGTTATCTAAAAAAGACACAGGAGGAGATGCATCAATTAACAATTGTAACTGATGCTTAGGTAAACACTGGTCA
>JAAUYG010036148.1_pt1 | contig 11402 bp, 6 predicted proteins | sample 7278091 | NCBI WGS metagenome assembly JAAUYG01 (sample SAMN14350201, study PRJNA611818) | marine sediment metagenome | isolation source: surface marine sediment (0.6m) | place: French Polynesia: Moorea | collected 2018-08 | reverse complement strand
CCATTGCAACCCGGGCAAAACGTTTTATCTTTTTCTTTCCACCCCCCGCCACAAACCCCAAAGCCGTCCCCCCCCCCCCCCCCCCCCCTCCAACCACTCACCACCGTCTGTAGGTGATATCCAATATCTTCTTCGGACAATTGCCGATGCGGCTATTAAAGGAAAGTATGTCTGAGGAAAGAAGGTCATGGTACATATTCCACACAGGATATGACCTACCGTGAGCTTGCTTACGTGTTCACGATATCTTTGCTAACATAGTGAGTTAAGTGTTTGATCAAGGTGAGGGAGGCCAACATTCATAGCTGCCATTCAATACCCCGACGCGTCAAACCAAAGGCGTTCAAAATCTAACGTACTCGCCGGCTGCGCAGTCAAGGCCTCGGCATGGGCAATAAGAGGTCCAGGGGTTTTTACGTCATGCTTGGCCATTTGCCAGATAGAACGAAACTTTTTTTTATCTAACAGCAGTATAGCGCATGTGACTAACCTTATTTTTCACAATTAAAGGTAAAAAAATGACCGTACATGTATACGGTTAGAAAAGGACTGAGGTAAACGCACCCTATATAGTGACACCCGAGACACAAAGGTGTTCTAATAGTCTTTCTGTGTCCCAAATTTCTGTCCGTTTACAGTTTTCAGGTTAGGTCAATGTGAGACAGCTGAACCGAATGACTCGAAAATGACTTTGAATAATACAAGGTCAATGGTACTAATATATGTGTTACTAGTGTGTCTCCGAGTCCGCAATTCCAGTCTGTTTCGCTCTACCACTGCGACTTTTGAGATACAAAGACGTTTTACTTTTAATAAAAAATACTGTTTGACTAATATATTAGCACATTGAAGACAAAACAAAATGGCAATTATCTCAAATTTGAAATTTCACACTTCCTTTAACTTTTGTTGAGACCCACCCTAGAGGTATACATGCATTTTTGTGGAGTAAATATGTTGCGCAATTTCAGAAGGGATGTTGTTTGTGAAGTTTACTTACTCCCATATGATACCATGTTGACGAAACCGAACAAAAGAATAGCAAAATCCAACTTTTTAAAATTTCACAATTCTTTTAACATCTTTAATGGAGACTCTCCCTAGGAGCACACACGAGTATTGAGAGATGAGTCTGGTCTGCAGCTTCACAGATGATGTCATTTGAAAATTCAACTCCCATGTTTGCCCTAAGCTAAATAAAACACAGAAACCATCTTAGACTCAAATATTTTCAAAAAGCAAGCAGTCTGAAACTATGGCGGATGGCACTTTCAACAAAATTTGGCGGCATTCTTCTTGAAGGTTTTTGCGAACACAGATTGTACAGACGACGGACGCCCGCGCCATGACAGTAGCTCTGCCGTTAAGTAGCACAAAGCAGACTTAAAAACGAAATGCGACGTTGCCATTTTAAAATTTGTAAAAAGTGATGCGAAAATCTTATAAAATATTGAGTCAACTTTTATATTTATACAAAGTGAGGTGGGACGCGGCGATCTTATAAAAGCAGATATAAAGTAGCAAAGTTATAAAAACTTTGATTCAGAAGTAAAATTCATTTCAGTCCTTTATAGGTCTTTGTAACAACTTCAAGGCACTTTGGCACAACAGAGAGTTGTCGATATATAACTGCACTTTGCCTGTTTTGAATTAGTCATTTTTAAATTTGCTGACATACAACATTTTTTTTTCACTAAACTATTCTTAAGTGCAATATTTTCTTAAAGTGCAATATTTGGTTTTTCTCAATGCATAATCTCCTAATGTATGATATCGTAAAGTGAAATATATTTCTATTTGATACTGTAGACATTGACTAAGCGATCAAGGCAGACATCCATTTCATTTTGGTCTTTTCTGAGCCCAAAAGTTGACCAAATGCAAATTTTAATCCAAATTTCCCTACAACAGCCGAGCCACAGCCGCGCGTACAAATTTGTAAACAGTATATTAAAAGAATATCAAACGCTTCTTAAGGAAATTGTCACCGATGTCTCTGCCAAACACTTACCTTTGTTTCAAAGGGAGAAAACACTGTCGACTCACGGTGCCCTGTGTCAGTCCGCCTTGTTCAGCAAGAAAGTGTCTGAGGACACCGGCCCTAAGGCATATATGGTCAGAACAGAGTCAGCAAACCGTGACCACCGACAAAGTACGCGATTGGACAGCATAGGCCAGTCAGTGCCTGGTACAACGGAAGAGAGGAAACTGATGTGACTTGCCCGTCAATAAACGGTTGCTGCTTCAGGACGTGTTAGTCCGCGGGGTTAAAGGCGAATCAAGAATTTTCGCGTAGGTAGACTGTAGCTTGTCATTTGTTTACCTTGCTCTTTCAAGCATATTTCATAATGTCTCGATGAAACAAACTGGTACACCTTTTCACCAAAGCTAAGTCAGAACCGTAACCTTTAAATTGCAAAATATATTTGTTTTTGTTTTGATTTTACTTTACATGCAAATCCTTCATCTCAGCGGCGTATTTCAGCGCATGGGGCGTTTGAGACTCGGGGCAGGTCGCGAGTGGCCTTCGGTGTCTAGTGGTCCCGTCGTTGTCTGTGAACCCTATACCGATCTTTACAAGAGACAACATGACAATATGTCATGAACCGCGCAACACTAAATCGATCCCCCCCCCTTTTTTTTTTTTTTTTTTTTTTTTTTTTGCTTCTTGGCTATCAGATATGAAGAAAAAAAACATGGTGATAAACAAAACACCAAACAGAACATTCATGTCAAATTAAATCATTCTAACATCCTTTTCTTTTAATGAACCGTTTTGGATTTACCCATGTTTGGAAGTTTCTTCTAAACTCGTCTTGTCCCCTAAGTACTACATATATCTGTTACGTTATATTCTGGTCTGTCCGCTGTTCTGGCGCACACCGTTCATAAAGATAGTGCGTGCACCTGCCAGAAATACGGACCCTGTCATAGTTAACAATGGGCCGTGTAAGTTAGGATGGAGTTGACACTGTCTGGGTCAATAGGTTCTAAATTAATTAACATAGTTGAATTAATGATTTTATTTCTTCGTTGTTTAGCTTATCTCTCCATAGCGCATGATCAGTTACACACACACACACACACACACACACACACACACACACACACACACACACACACTCACGCACACACACACACACACAGAGAGAGAGAGAGAGAGAGAGAGAGAGAGAGAGAGAGAGAGAGAGAACCTTATACACCCTTCTGCGGCTGGCTTCTTCGGTGACGGGAATTTGCACTGAGGTCCGTTTCTCCTGCCAGCAGAAGACAAACGAGAGCCTTCTTGTTTCATGAAGATAGATCATGACAGGTTATAATAAAATTTTATAGCGTCAACATTCTGTGTACTTTCTCCAACGCACATAAAAAATATTTGATTCATGTATATTTTGCTGGCACATTCCTGACTTTTGTCACCTGCCTCCATTTATCAACATCCAGCAACACATGTATACACACTCGCACACTCATTTTGCCTCACATATTTTCTCTCCAGCCGCAGTTTTATTATATATTATCTGCAGTTTATTTTCAACATTTTCACAGTGCCTCCGGTGGTTTTATGCCGCTTCATTGTAAGCCCCCAAAACATGACAATTACGCTTAATTTGCGGAGAACAGATGCTACATTGTACTTGCAAAACATATATGGATATATATCAGTGTGTAACATATACCCATCTGGTGATTTAGGACAGCTCTCATTAAAGCCCGCCCCAGCTATGCTGGGTGCGGTATATAGTGATCATGGTGAACATGATCAGGTCGTTCGTATGTGCCTGTGTCAGCGAATAAAAATATCAGAAATGTCTTTCAAAAACCAATTTTCCATTTTGGTAGCTATACGAGCCGTAATTTGGGGGTCATGTCCATAATTTCTCTAGATCAGCAGTACTAGGACGGATGCGCAATGGTTTAATTAAAGAAGAGTCGGCGTAGGATACAAATCGAATACACTGCAATAGCAAACCGCGATGATTACATCACAAGAACCCTTTTAAATTCACACATATTCTACTTATTTGGTACAAATGAGACTTGCCTAAATGCCGCCATAGTGCTTAGCATGTACACTGGAAACTTTTCTAACCACTTTCAGATGGCGCCTTTAATGGGCTGTACAGCTACATGTGTATATGTGGTTTTCGACTTAGCCGAAAGGCCATTTCGATTAGCAGAGAGGTCATAAATTGTGAAATAGTATTCTGATCAGTTAAAAAACTACAGACTCGGAGGTATTAAACTCGGCCTTTAAATTCTTATGAACATTCATGTCGAATTAAATCATTCAAGTAATGCAAGGGGGAAGAAACCCTTTTACCAGAATTAAGTCAGCAATCAGATAAGTTGCTGATGCCAAGCGGTGTTCCTCAAAGGTCCATACTTGGACCACTCTTGTTTCCATCCCTATGAATATTTGTTCCTATAAGTCTCAGGTTTACAAAATGCAAGCAGCTGGGGGATGCATTGTTAAATACATGGTAACACCCTATAGGAAACAAACATCCAGTCTGATTGTAATAATCCAAGGTAAGGTTGGCACTTGTCTTTTGCTCCAAAATGCAAACAATGTCTGTGTCACCCTGTGGCTGATAATGCATGGGAGGAAAAATTTAATTATCGTACATGGGTCTGTTGCTCAGTTAATAACTGTCGTGGGATGGATACATTTGCAAACCTATCTTTAAATTTATTACAGAAGTCTGGTTTTAAAGGGTTGAAGACAAAGATCCCCAAGGAAATGTTAAATACAAAGGGCAATAATTCAGATCCACTATGACTGCAGTATAACAGTCTAACTCTATGGTTCTGAAGTCTTCATCCATAAAAGTCTCCTTGTACTTGCTGCTGGCTGGTTTTTTGACTCGGATGTATGTAGGAGCAAAACCAGCCTAATATCTTGTTTATACCTGTTGTAATCTTTCTTTTAAATACGCGCCCAGAAGAATATTCAATTTTGGCCATTTAGTATAAATACATTAAATAAATGAATCTGCAATTTTTAAATAGTTGACATGGAGACAAAATAGTACAAAAATGAGAAAAGTAATTACATATATATAAATATACTTGATGTAGAATCCAAACACGTCGACGTAAGTTTAAAATAAAACTATGAAATACGAAATTCGAAAAGTTTTGGCAAATATTGCTGAAACCACGTTCTGTTCATTTCCCGCACGTTGGTTGGTTAAAATCCGTTAGAATGCTGTTGCTGCATTATTTGCCACGATGCTAGGAATTCAGTACAATAAACAACACTTCGTCTGATGCGACATCAGTGCTGTTTAACTTCACAGTGTATACACTTCTTTACACAAGGACAGCCAGTACATGTAGTAGGACCATATGCTTGAGCACGCATAGGCAAACACTGGCGAGGTAGAAATGGTGAAGTCAGTCCTTGGCCTACTCGAGCCGCCTATTCAGTTTTCGGTGCGGAGGAAAATTTGCTGTAGCATACCAAGGCTTTTGAAAACCCGGACAGATAGACGTGTAAGGTGTCCTCCGGTTTGTGAGCAGTCATGATTGATAGATGTTAATCGCCACCATCAAAATAAAGGAGTTACGGTACCCGACAATTCAGTGGCCATGCAGTTACCATATCATTAACGATGTTTCAGCTTATTTAGCCCAAAGTCAACATGTACATGTGCAATATACACACATATAAACAGGTGCTAGCTACAGTAGCTTGCGGTTGTTCATGTAAATCATCAACACTTCACGCGCCGGACACAATTACCAATATTCAGTTGACCGTAACTAAGTACCTGTGGCAATAGATCCTTGTCAAAAACTATCAAGTTCACTATTACACATATTAAAGTAATGTACATTTAGCCTCACCTGTTTGCTAGTCCCAGTAAGTGCTAAATTTGTTACAGAATTTAAGTTTTATAGAAAGGTCTGTGTTTGATAGTCCTATAAATACAATTCCAAAGCAGCGGTCCTATGTGTAAACTTCTCTGCGTACAATTCAACCGTGTTGCACATGAGCGAATGTCATACAACTTTGTGAAATACGTAGTACTACATATATTGTGTATCTGGTGGATGAACAAACACGTTAAGCAGTTTGGCGTTAACATAATTGTGCATATACATTCCAACTTCATATCATTTCTATAAATGTTCTAATGGTTCAAAATACCCAGTTCACCGGACTTAGCCCTGTACATGATGTATGGTCATTATAAGATGCACTGAACATCCCCCGTATGATCGTTTTTATTTCCTAGCTTTTCAGAATGCACAGTGCAAGTACCTCCCCATGATAATCCCATATAAAAGATGGGTGGGGGGGAGCGAGAGCAAAGTATACAGTACCAAGTGCAAGTTCTTTTGTATACATAGAGTAATAAGATGTGAACCATACTTTAAAGCTCAACAAAATATGGAGGAAAGGTTAAAGCTAGCCCAGGTAGTGCATATGAGAAGAGTATTTCAAGTCACAAGGTATTGTCTTTTATGGAAATTACTATAAGGATTTTCACAAACACTCCATTATTTAAATGTGGTCCCGTGGTGACAGGCGATCATGCAACGTCCTGAAAAACTTCTCGTCAATGTCGCAGAATACCTGTAATACATGTATGTGGACGTTCACTGCACTAGCCATTTATCACTCCGTCCTGACAAAACGTTGGCTAAAGGTTCATTGTCTTTAAATTACACCTAGTGATATTGTGTTGGGATTTTAATGGGAAGATGACATGAGGGAGTTTGCACAAACAATCGCGGCAGTGTGTAAAAGAAAATTCATCATGGAAATATAATCGTTACATGTTGAGATCATTTGGAGGGGGTATAAGGGGACTTTCTGTTTTAATATTCGTCCTATCTTCATAGGGTTTTTATTTTTAACTTCTAGAAAAACATCGGCGCATAATGTCGGTGAATCTTCAGGCAGCAAGCGCTAGGGTTGGTCTGTTGGAATCCCGCGGTGTGCACCTCCCAGGTTGTAACATCCACACCTTTGCTACTCGTGGAGGCTTGACGACAAATTGCTCCATAGCAACAGCTTCAGCACATAAAAAAGAGGACCCCCAAATCAAAGGACGGCAATCGTCTGGCAATTATACGTGTGGCCCAGGGCATCTCTCTGGTCGAGCAGTAAAATGTCCACCGGATCTCGGCAGGAGGCAACCTCACTGGGTGATAGATTCAAACCACTTTGACAGACTGTCTTTTATGATGATCAGCTAGGGGTGGTAGGAACACTGGGCTAGGGAAGACAAGCTGAGTGATATATATGCAAATCAAAAAATTAACTTGAGCTTAGTGTAACCCTCATTTTTTCCATTACATTTATTATGCACTACATGCCTATGCATTATCGTTATTGCTAATGACACACATTGGCTACAATGTTTTGGAACAGCAAAGAACGGATTTTTTACGGTATGTTGGTGGCCATTATTAGGGATTGTGTCGGTGACCGCAACAATACAGAGAAGCTGCATGGACTGCAATGGACTAATAATAAGTAAGTCAGTTATTACTTATCATACTAATCACACATTTCATTGTATCAATGCAACAAAACAATGACAACATATGGAATCGAGTCCCACTCAGGATTTACATGTGAATTCAAATGAAGAAAGGATTAACTAAGCGAAAAATACATGGCTCTGTTGTTGCCATTTATAACAAAAGAAGCAATTCTTAATGTATCCTCTCTACGATACATGCGATCGACGCAACTATTATCTTTTGCAGATAGACACGGTGTCGGCAGTATTTTAAAGGAGTTACGTCTCCGAAAGCAATTACAGCAACAAAGCCTGCATTAACAACGAAAAAACTGCTCGCAAACAAAATTGTAATACTACTTTTATCCACTGATCTTGCCAATTTCACCCTCGTTTGAAAACTGAAATGAGAATGATTCAAAAATATAGGTAACCTTATATTTTGATCTTTCAGTAATCAATCGTAGTTATATTTATGGCCTTCACAGGACTTCCTATTCGTGTTTCAAGGAAATATGTGCCCCGACTCTACCCCTGCCCGAGCATGCGAGATACAATGTGCTGACATTTTCAGCAATCTCCAACTTGACCTTTCAAATCCACCAGCGCCATTGGACTGCCTATTTACAATTTTTGACATGTTCAACAGCGATATTTGTCTAAACTCTCTCACACCCACCCTTACCCTGTGGTGATTTTTTTCAAAATCCAGTGGTTTCCTCCTTGGGTCAGAGGAAAGGCCTCCACCAACAATGAAGCTGCTCGGTTCAATATTTTTTGAGATATTTTGAACACAGACAGACGGACGGACACACAAATGCAAAGTAAGAAACCCCGCCGTGCGAACCAAGGGCGGGGTTTAATTATATGGAGCGAAACGGGAGTATCCAATACATTGGGGGTACTTTTGAGGTGATTCTGTCATTGATTCAATGTACTTGCGGATGTTTCGAAAATGACATTTTCAAAACGCTACTCCCCCCCCCCCCATTTGTTAGCTTATTCCAGTAAAACTAGTGTTCCCCGAGGCACCCTGTGGTGGTCTATAAAGCTACTAAATTAAATGTTGACGCTAAAATGCAGATTTTGTCGTTTTTGAAAATGTTACGTGTGAATTTTTATAGCAAGCAAAAATGTAACTTTTTGAAAAGCGTGTGAAACTATACCCCCCCCCCCCCTCCCTCCCACATACACACACACTGTTTTCGAATTTTGCAAATTTCAATTTGGGGAAATAGGAAATTTTACCATCACAGTTCATAATAAAAGCGCAACATGGGGCCGAATGGCAGAAGTTTTATAGACTGATTTATCTCACGAAAGGGCCGAGTTCCTGTGAAACAGTAATGGGAGCTCAGGCCAGTTTCTGTCAAACAGTAATGGGAGCTCAGGAATGGCGAGTCCACCTGCACCACTAGGTTTGATTTCGAGTGACCTTGAAAGGTCAGGGTGAAAGTAACTTAGATTTGGTAGGCTTATGTCTTGTGAAAAGCCGAGTTAGACCACATACTCCTATTATTATACAGTTTTGGGACGTCACATATGTTCAGCACAACCGCACTCTTAGAGTTTCAATTGAGTGCCCTTGAAATTCAAAGTCACTCGATACTTTACACCGTTATATATCTCATTAAGTAGTAGCGTTAACGCATGTTACTGTTGCCCACTAATAGGAAGTTATATATATATGCAGTCCAGCTGCACCCCCAGTTTTGAGCTCGAGTGACCTTGAAAGGTTATGTTCAAGGACATTCATATTTCAAACACTCGTATGTAAGAAAGGAGTAAAGTAGGAGCATATGTTAGTATTGACCGCTCATGCGAAGTCATGCTATCTTGGCTCGAGCGTGACCATCAGGTTTGAGCTTGCTTGGTCTGATAAAGTTAATGGGGAATCTTAAAGTGGGAAACGTGTAGGCAAAATCTTCGAAGAGAAAATTATCAAAATCCTGGTGCTGCAACTTTAATTCAAATACATTCAAACTTTATGCGACATTCAACTTTATGCCATAGAGAAATATTGTTTACTACTTTTTGGTGTGTCAGTAAAAACAGCACATGTATCGTTTATGGCTTATGAAGTCAAGGTCATTTTGGCCTTCAAGTGTCCATCAAGATTCGTCGTCCCAGCTACAATTGCCATTCTAAGTTGGTCTTCTCCGAAAGTCAAGTGCTCAAGCAGGCCGTCGAGGTCTCTGGGCCTCTTGTTTGTTGGAAGCTTCCATCTAACCACAAAATGACATGGAGCAACTGTAGAGAAGGGGTGGGGTGGGTGAGAGTGTGAAGATCAACCTTTGGCCCAACGATAAGATATAGTAAACAAATTTCAAGTGACTGTAACAGCTAAACGCCCAGGATAGACATATGGCTTAGAGATTTCTAGTATGTGTATTCGTATGTGGAGTGCAGTTACACAATTAAAACAAACAGCATTTAAAGTCCATCTCGGGGAGGATCAGAGTAGGGCATAAATATTGCAATAAATATCAATATATAGTCATACATGTATTACATGTGTACATGGAGTGCAAACTCACTGTTTGAAGTGACCTTAATGAGGTCCGGCTCAAGATCACTCATATTTGAAACTCTTGTTTCTCAGAAAACAGGAGGGGGTGTCAAAATGTCGCCCTAATGACAGGAGATAGGAGAATAAATTTCGAGTGTCTATAACTCCCAAACGGTGCGAATTAAACATGCAGTCACTATTAGACACTAATAGGAAGTCATATATGGGGACTCCAACAACACCATTAGATTTGACCCTGAGTGGTCAATTCAAGGTCACCCAGATTTTGAAAGCTTATATCTCGCAAAGGAGCCTAGTTAGGCCCTATGTTACTGTTAAACCTCAATAGGAAACCATACATGGGCAGTCCAATGGCAGTTTCAAATTTGACCTTGAGTGACCTTCAAAGGTTAAAGTCACTCAGATTTCAAAGCCTTATATTTTAACGTTCAACGTCATGTTGGGGTCGGCCGGGTAGTGTAGTGGCGGAGCGTTCGCCTGGCATGCAGGAGGTTGGTGGTTGGATCCCCAGCCGCGTCAAACAAGACATTAAAATTTGAGGTTCTGAGCACTGCTCTGCTTAGCGCTCAGCACGTAGGAGTTAAGAGACCAACTGGCTGGCTCGGAGTCAGGATAATGGTCCGGGTTGGGACATCCCTGTCTACCCGTGGCCCCGCCGGATTGTTTGCTGTGCAACACGATATTTGTTTTTTTATTAGAAATATTCACAAATGCATTGTCAACCATTTTCTGTAACTCTGTATTTAGTTTGGACGGAAGATTTTCTTCACATGATGAAGAAAACTTCTGGCAAAGGATGTAATAAAGTTTGTGCACCCTGGGTTTGACGAAGAGCCCCATTCCAGACCAGCAGATCACAAATAGGTAATTTAACCTGGATTGTGAACTTCGCCCTGAAGGCACACAGGTTTTAAGTTAAGCCCTAATTTTTAAGAGTATGGGTTAAGAGTATGTGGCATTTGAAAAAAAATAAGCCATGTTCTCAACATGTCAGACAACCTCCTGTTGTGTTTCCCCATTCTGCTCATCTTATTTGTACTCCACCCCTAAATACCACAGGCTGAATGTGAATATGCTAGCATCAATTCATGCGATCTCTTTTGGCCCATGATTATTCTTTGCTCTATGACGTAAATGAATGGTCATCAGATTCAAGCTGACCAGTGGGTATCCATATAGAAACAAAAGGCGATATATTGATACAATGCTATGCTCCAATACCAGTACTGTGAACTGGCAATTTATGTGCAGCATATAGTAATATATACATTTGCGCTATATAAACTAGACAGTCGGTTGCTGTGCAACGCGAGGGGGGCATCCCGGTTGGTAAAAGGATACTACATACTTTTAAAGGCCAACTGTAATGCAGCTGGACTAATCGGACTTTT
>JAAUYG010065227.1_pt1 | contig 11403 bp, 3 predicted proteins | sample 7278091 | NCBI WGS metagenome assembly JAAUYG01 (sample SAMN14350201, study PRJNA611818) | marine sediment metagenome | isolation source: surface marine sediment (0.6m) | place: French Polynesia: Moorea | collected 2018-08 | reverse complement strand
GTACCAACATATATGCGTTAATCTGTCTAGGAGGGTGTCTGAGCATATGGGTTAATTACAAGACACTAATATTTTGCTCTGTAGAACTTTGTGATGGTACATGTATCATGTGTAGGTATTTGTGAACTGCTTGTTGTATGATTAAATTTCCTACTGTACCATTCTTCTTGTTCTTGAGCTACAGTAAAACAGTTACACCGGAAATACCTTTTGTTTAGCACGACATGTAATATTAATAAGTTACTGGGTACTGATGTAAGATTTGAAAATGTGTGTCTGATTTTACTGTTCACTTGCGTTTGTGAGCATGACACTAAGAGTGTTGTTTCCCTAGGTATGAGACAGCCAGTATGAACAGCCTGCAGTCAAATTTATGCATATGCAGTGGTCCCTCGCTTTTCTCCAGTATTCTCAGGTTTAAAACTTTGAAGAAATACCTACTCCTGTTGACAGTGACTATACTGAACAGTATGTAATGGTCCCAGTTAATATTAATGTCTGAGAATAGAGCGACCACTGTGTTTGCTAGTTTTCAGGTACTTCTGTACATGATGCCGCAAATTCAATGCATTTTTTTCTCTGCACTGAAACAATTGTTACATGACTCCTGTCTGACTAATGTAACTGTTATCTTTGCTGGATTCTGCCAGATCCTTACGTGAAAATTGCCCTCTACCAAAACAACAAGCGCCTCAAGAAAAAGAAAACCACCATCAAGAAACGTACCCTCAACCCCTATTACAACGAAAGTTTTACTTTCGAGGTTCCATTTGAACAAATTCAGGTATTATGGAAAGTGATAAGGACTAACCGGCCAGCTTGCAATGTATATATGACCAATTTTCCTGAAGTTTTTTGCCCCATCGTGCCAAGCCGTGTGCGTACTCCTGCTTCCTACTTAATACCGGTGGTGGGCTCTTCCAGCAAATGTTGACTGCATGCATGCTGCTCTTTTCCTCATCAAGTTGTTGCGCAGTTCCAGTGCCGTGGTTTTTCACTGTGGTCATTAGAAAACAAATATCCAGAATTCATATACATAGTGTGACATGCTGTGGTGATAGGGTCCAGGTCAACTATAAAAGTTCTTGAGAATTACACTAGATCCATTTTATCAGAGGCGTAAAAACGTATTGAACAGTTTTCTCTATCAAATCATTATGAGTGGATTTGAGACAAAAAAAACGTAACTGAAGTTACATTTTTTTTCTTTTGTCTCTTACTTAAGATTATTGTATATTTTATTGTACGTTATGTCCATTATAAGTATTATCTGTGACAACAATATTGCTTATTTTAGACTGTACAGAGTTCTATCTTTTAAATACTTTATACATTCATCCAGTGTTATACAGTTCAGTAATTAAACCAGTCGTTTTTCGTGATATTTTGGTAAAATTTTGCTTGGTAACCTTTTTGCTGTACATTTTCTTCACACATGTACATTTACTTTGGTGTTTAGTGATGTTTTCGGACTTAAAAGAAATGAGCAAATTGTTTGCATGGTTTTGTGATTAAGTGAAAGAATAATCCATTATAAACTTACCCATTGCTAAACCTGAGTTCTTCAAAACTCAGTGCTTTGCTATTTTAACTTGCTTACTGATACAGTTTTCTTTGTTCTTTTCCACTGGGCTCTGATGCAAAATACTGCACTGTGTACAAGATGCCAATGATTTTGGAAAATCTTACCGCATTGGATGTAACTGTATATTGACAGACATCCAGTCCTTTTGACTGAGCATACCGTGCACATGGTGCAGAGTGTCAGTATTTTGTGCAGATCCCAGTGCCTACAGATAAGAAGGGTTTGATCGCTCTGGACTAACACTTTGTCTTTTATACACCAGTGTCACTGTGTTTACTCAAAATAGTACATTTCGAAATGCCTAATTAATTAAACACCCCTTCTCCAAATTTTTCGAAATGGTATTGCTGGTAGCAATGTATATGTATATATATATATTTTTATCCTAGAAAAGCACAGAACCTGTACAATGAGCTGTTTTACTTGAGCCAGTGACACTGGGTTGACAGCCATGGCCTATGTTTAACTGTGGCTCAGCTGTTGTTGGTGCAGCATGCTTGGTGTTGGATGATATAACGTGCAGTGCCTCCTGCAGTTTATGCTCGCCTGATAATTGTGGTGCTCAATCATTTAGGAGACATTTACCAAATATTATATTATTATATTTCTTTCTTTTCTTTCCTCTTTTTCTTCTCTCCGACTTCCTCAGATCCCTATGTTAAGCTCTCCTTGATGCTAAATGGAAAGAGAATAAAGAAGAAGAAAACAACCATAAAGAAATGCACTCTCAACCCTTACTATAACGAATCGTTCTCCTTTGAAGTTCCCTTCGAGCAGATTCAGGTAGTGTCAAAGATGTCAATAAGTGTCACTAGCCGAGGAGTTATGTTTTGTCTGTCCACCAGATGGCCTAGCAATGTGGCCTGAAGTAGCTGTACAGTGTGCGTTTCTGTGATACTGTCCTAGCACTTGCGTGTTTCCATGGCAACAATGCCCTATGGCAACGCAGAACTATACTGCACAGCAGCAACATAGCACAATACCGGAGTACACAAATTCTGTGGCTTTGTTGCACTTTAAGTTTTCCCTAGGTGTATGCGTAAAATACTTGTATAATAAATATATTCGTCTTTCTGCCATTTTGGAAGTAAAGAGAAAAGTGTGCAACTGTCTCTTAAATTGATAGCTTAGCCTGAAATATAAGCATTCTGTGAACTAGCTGCATATATTTGGAGCAAGATAGTGCTAAATCCAGAAGCGATTTACTTTAAGCATTGTAAAATTTATAATAATTTGATTTTCTGCCTTCCATTAAAATTCAAATATTTTTTTTTCCAAATTTAATTCTGTTTGAACAAAATATTGTTTCCTTCTTGTGCGCACCATTTACTGAAGAATTTTATGCATGAATATATGATAAATTATGGTTTCTACCATTGTCGTATCAGATGTTGTTTTATGTGAAAGTATTTTTGTGACCATTATGCTCCAACCGTTATCAAAAATCTTTGATCTGTTATTCTGTGTGCTCTGTACTTCAAGGCAGATGCAACAGAATAATTAAATAACATAAGTTATAGATACTGATAACACAGGAAATATTCAGAGATCTTTCTTGCAGTTTAAGATCTGTGTTTAGAGTTGTTCCCATGGAGAATATAACATGTACACTACTGGACAAAGAAATGTAATGAATAGACACAGAGAGGAAAGTGTTGAAATACAGTTCTAGGTATGTCTACTTGTCTGTGTCTGTGTCTGCGTCATATGTATCCAACCTCCATGTAATGTAGCCATCTGTCAGTTAGCTGTAGTGTAGACCAATACATATATGAATATATCATAGCAGTAGGAAATAACAAAATGTATCGGGGAGATGCTACAAATGCCATGTCCTAATGAAGATAGTATTTTCCTTTTTTGCCTTTTTTGCTGAACAACCATACCATTGTAGTCTGTAAGTGGGAGAAGAGTTGGTGGTTCACTCTTTCTCAAATTAGTGTTTCATTCCCGTAGCCTTGATTCTCATTCTCTGTTTTTATGTATACAACAGTGCTCAATAATTCCTGTTGATTGGTCACTGCTATTCCTTGGCAGCGGCTGGCTACACCGCATTCTCAATGTAGTACAGTATTATAGATCTGCATGACTGGAGACAATCAGTCAGGAGCCTCGATATTCATACTGAAAGCACAAACATTTTCCCGCTGCAAAACTTTGGATACTCGTAGTCAGTACCCACATTATGTTAAGAAGCCACACAGCTGTCGTAATTAGTCCAAGTTCTTCATAGAACATGTAGAATGTCAACTTTCTGACCTGAAGTGTTAAAAAAAGCTACGCACATGCTCCTTTGCCATGTTAGTAAAGCTTACATCACATCCCTTCACCTCCCCCCCAAAAGAAACAAACAAACAAACAAGCAAAACAAAACACACTTAATCCTTAACATAATAATAGTGGCATATCAGTCCAGAGGATGGTGCTGCTGTTTAAACTGATCAAAACCGCAGTAAGACTGCAAGATTATGGTATTGCCAATGATTTTGACAAAAACAAATTTGCATGCTTCAAAGAGGCTCCAAGTTTTTATACCACAACAGTGCATGCCAGAATTTTGGATTGTTTCAAGAAGCATGCATTCTCTTTGAAAAACGCCTTGCTGCTGTACGTGAACAGTACTCAATAGGAACTTTTCTTATTATTTTAATATTAAGAAAGTTTCTTTTTACATTTAATATATGTTTATTTTGCATTGATTAAAGCAACAATGTATATATATATTTAAGATATATAGTAAGGACTACAGAGTATTGTTTCAGTCAGCTTTGACACAGACGCTGTTGTCACATGCATGACTTCTAAATTTCTACTTTATCAACAGAGAAATGGGCATGACTTGAGTTTATATGGATGAATTTGGCATGCCAGGTTAGCAATTTATTCCACTTGGTTTTCTTACACACCTAGATGTAATACCGCATTTGACATTCACCGATTACTTCACACAGAGAAAATCTTGTCGCCCGGTACAAATTTAAAAGTGTGTGATAACTTCCACCAACCAGATCATGTGTGGTTTATGGTCGTATTCAGCATTAATATTGTAAAGTTTCTACATGATTTATATATAACAGGTAACACTTAAGTTAGACACAAATTGTCGCACAACATACAGGTAATGCTTTTATTACTTTTCTTAATTTGAAGTGGATGGAGGAGTTTATGCTCAGTACGATTATGTAAACTTAAGTCTTTGTTACCTATTCTTTTCAGGCATTGCCTACTGGTCAGTACTATTACTTGCTCAGTCGAATGATCAAAATAAGGATACATCTGACATGTCTAATGCTCTCTGAGAAATTCTAAAGGTTCATCTTCCAGTGACACAGATTTGTTAATTGGCTGTGGTCATGTTCCATATGATTCTTTAAGATGCTCATCCATTTTGAGTATATATCAAACACCTGGCCCTACTCAAGTCGCCAATGGTGTCTCATCAACCTTAGTCTTCTATTTCTGCAATGCCTGCAGTACTAAATGGTAGTAAAACTTTCAAGAATTGTTACAAATCCGGAAAGGGTTTGGTCTACCAGTCCTCAACTCAGTTGGTCATCATCACAGTCAAACTTGAGCTGTCCCCACAGCTAAGCCACATATAATTACATATATAATTGCTCTATACTGACTAGAAGCAAAAACAGTTTTCTTTGCATTCTTGGTATTGATGTAGTCATTTTAACCCTAACTAGGACAAGTGTTGCAGCACCATTCTCCTTTCACTAGAAATACAGTACCAGTATTTGCAAGTCATTCATCAGTTCATAACATATATAATTGTACCCCAGTTAGTGGTAAGTTTTGTATGAGCTGTGCAAGATATACCTAAATTTGCGTGGGGTTTCACTGCAGTTTTTGTGAGGGACTCTGAGCAGTAAACTTTAGATGTGTTTATGACAAAATTTAAAATACATACTTTGTTTCTTAAAGTTGGAACTGTACAGGTTAAGGATCATGGTTTGGTGACGATTTGACCTATAGTGAAAAGTAAATGTCTCTTTCTATGCTAGTGTGCTACTTAACCCTTCACTTCTGTCGTCTACTGTTATATTGTATGCACTGCTAAATTATACCTGGACATTGAATATTTGAGTTAATAGAGTCATTGTCAACTATTACTATGAATACTGTCACTTGCTATTACGTCTACTGTGGGAATAGTCTGTAGTAATCATGGACTACTTTTCTTGCATTCAGAAAGTGACCCTGATCATCACGGTGGTGGATTACGACAGAATCGGCACATCGGAGCCAATCGGACGTATTGTCCTCGGCTGCAACTCGACGGGAACAGAGCTGCGTCATTGGAGCGACATGTTGGCTAATCCCAGACGTCCCATTGCGCAGTGGCATACCCTTCAGGAAATGCCCGAGAAGTGATCGCGTGCGTGAGATCAAGCCTCCAGGGTCTTACTGACAGGCAGCATGTACTGCCGAGCCTCTCAACTCCCCGTAGTGTACAAAGTAACAAGTTGTACATCGGCGTCAGAATGAAGTCGATCTTTTAATGTGTAGATCTAACTTATTAAGCCTGAGCTTATTTGGGATGTTGTTACTGAAATGTTGCAATCTGTAGCATAGTGAGGAGAATGGACCTCTCATATCACGTCACATAAAACTCTTGTTCTCGTTAATGGTACTTCCAATGAAACAACACTATACGGGCAATATACATGCTATACAGGCATGCAAATGCCAGTTCATAAGATGCGGATGGTTAATTGTGTGAAAATGTGTAAAAATTTTACAGCCCTTTGGAAGAAACAAAAATTGTAGAGCCAACTTCACCGTTATGTTTGCAACTGTATAAGTACAAGCAGCCACAGCTTTGACTTCAAGATTTGTTTATCTGTATTTTCCTTGAGTTGTTTGTACTTAATATAACAGCTGCTTTTAAGCTTTTGTTACATTGATTTTCTCAGATTGATAAAGTTGTAACAAACTGATGCGAGACATGTTGACCATTTGTTAAGGTTCTTTTATGCTTTTACTTAATTTCCTGCAGAACTTTGTAGATTTAAAATCAGCCATTTTATCCACATTGTGTTGAGATTGGCAGTCACTAAATTACTCCTTTGCAGTCTCCGGCATATTTCAATCAACTCCTGTGTTTAGACTTACTGTGTAGTATCCTTGTATCAGACTGATGTTAGCCAGTCTGTACAGCATGGGATTATGGGATGTACTGAACACAGTTTGTGTCAGTGGAATATATATATCTATATATAATATACATTTAACCAAAGATCTATTTTATTCTCTGGAAGATACCAGGTGTTTGGGTAGACTGATAGAACGTAATGTGAACACACAGTAGAGTTACGCTGGTCTATCTATATATTAACTTCTAGTGATCTCTCTGTCATGAGAATCCAGGTGGTGGCTCAGTAATGGACAGAAAGACACATCATACTTTCTGGGTTAGGTGGATATACATATTATTAGTATTTATCCCCCCCCCAAAAAAAAAATAATATTTGTAACTAGTATATAACCTGGCACCATGTCCTGGCTGTAGAGGGTTACAGTTGTATAGGAAATCACACCATTGCTGCTGGACAACTTACAAAATGGTCATGCCATGAGCTTTTAAACCTTCAGTAATCCATTAGAGAATTCCATTGATTTACTTATGCTTTATTTCACCAGTCTGGTGCCATGGTTACAGTGATGTGTAGGGGTAACGGCATAGTCGGATTGGGGGAAAGATAAACTACGGATTGTAAATAAAGCATATCTCATGCTGCTGTTCCACAGTTCGTGTCTCTAGCCCAGCTGGCTATTTCTGCCTGGGGGTCCGGAGAACGAAGGAGGTCGGGAGCAGGACAGTTACTTACTTAATCCCATGTATACATGTGTAGATATATCATTGTTGTACTGTTCCAATGCCACAGGAAGCATTCTCATATTAAGCATCAGACGTTATGGTTCACCTTGAGACGCAATGCCAACGATATCAGTCATGTGTAGCTGGTACCTTGGAAGGACATTATGCTCTCTATAGTTCTTCTGACTGTTAATACCTCAAAGTGAACAATGTAAAAACTCTTTGCTATACTGGTACAGACCAGCGACATTTTACTTCCTACTGGCTTTTTTTGTTAAAGTTAATGGTTTACCGAGCAATATGTCCTTCCAAAAGAATTGCTAGGATAGCCTCAAATAAGGACAACAATTTCATGGCATCTGGAATGCGAACCCTGAGCTTGTTAATTGTGGTTACCGTACATATTGTGTGGCTGCGTGATGTATTCTGGGTGGGTTATCGTGTACAGTAATATAAACATCCTGCATACCTGTTACTTGAAGGCTAAGAGGTAATGTTTTTCACTGTTGTGTGAAGACAGGTGAATTTCTGATGCCAACTCATAGAATTATAATCAAACTTTATACCGGGCTATTCCAGAAGTTGTCTTTTTTTTTTCTTTGTTTCGGTAGGCTTGTTTCTTACATTGAAAATTTGAATGAATGTATATGCATGTACAGTTCACGATGCTGAGCGCAAAAGTACAATGTGAAATCTTTCAAATGAATATGTGTCATAAGTACAATAAAATTTGTGGCCTACAGACTGAAGAAATCTGGCCTGTTTTAGGGATTTTTCTTGATCTTATTCGAGGTAGTACTGTATGGTAACTTCTTTGCCAAAGCAGTGAAGGACTTTTTTTATAGAGAAATAGTGAATTTTAGCATCTTTTCTCCAGCAAAATCTGTCAGTGGTGAAATTCAGGAGCTGTCTGAAGTCCAGAAAAAAAAAAAATACGCACATGAGCAGGAAGTGGTGTGCTGACAGCTACATAGTTGGAAATGTGCTGGTTGAAGATGGGAAGGTTTAAGTGGACTGGCAGATATCCTGACTGGTTGACTCAAACCAGTTGTTTGTTGGGTTTTCTGAGTCATTGCACTGTATGTAGGCTTTGATGGCTAGTGGCTTCAGCATGTAGACAAGCAATGGTATGACCTAGAGAGTTGGTGTACGTCACTGTTGTTGGATGTGTGGTCATGTTTTACAAGCACTACAGCAGCCTCTAATGCCTGCAATTTTTGTTATAAAGCCTATAACAAACGATTAATTTCTGCTTGAAGTAGGATGGCATTATTACTCATACTATACATGTACTTATATACCCTTGTTAACTCTTGTATAAAAAGTGGCTATCTAGTCAAAAGGTGCCAGTTTGGAATTGGTACACCTGAACATAGGGGATAACAATTGCAGCCAAGACCCTGTACAGAGCCTATTCAGCACTAAATCTGGGTTGAAGCTTGTGTATTCAGTGGTATCTAATCAAGCTAACTTAAAGAATATGTTGGATTGTTTGTTGTTTCAAAGCATAATTGCATCTTGTAAAGGACCGATGTGGGTATCTCTGTCTAAGTCCCAGAGAACAGAATACATTGTATCATGTAAAGATGAAATAATTTTTAGTTTAAGAGCAAAAATTACGTTATCAATTCAGATTGTCTTAATTATCTTTAGTGATGCAAAAGAGTTTAAAAAATTGTTAGTTATTCTTACGACTGATGTCTCAAAAATTGCTTTTAGCACCAAACTGTAAAAATGCAAATGCTGAGTTATCAACACTTTTTTTTTGTTGTTGTCATGGTGGGTTTGGTCACCATGGTTTTAAAGGATATATTGTATCTGTGATGACCATACCGTACCAGGGTATGCGCTCCATGGTCACTGAAGGTCCCACGCACTGTCGGAAGATCAGCGAAAAGGAAAGACAACTTTGTTGCAAGTTTTCTTCTCGTATGATCTTCATTTACTCCCTGCTACAACTACTCGCATGCCTCGATCCCAGCGGTCACAATCTCTTACACATTCCGATTTAGTTTTCTCCAACTCTTCAGGCCTTGACTTGACATCATTCCCATGATAACAATTTAATTTCTTAACAGTTGTCTGGCACGACACATTCCAGACAATAATGCCAGGTTTCTATTCGTCATCTGCTCCAAATTATTGATTGATGTTGACTATATATATATATAGAGTCTTATGTATACTACTGATTGTGACCTCCAACTCAAGTCCTGTGTCCCGATATGTGTCATGTGATACTTTTGGCTTAGTCTTTATATAGTGTTTCTCAGTAGCTTACTCGGCAGTCAGAAAAATTGTGGTCTAGGCACATTTCATGGTGATCAGTTTTGATGTACGCCCCAGTTAAATTGTTTCAAAAAGTGTCCGTGGCAACACAAGGTGTTTAATGCTAAAGAAATTTTCACAAGAGCCAAGTTTGTTTTTGATGCCATTTTAACAGCAGTGCTGTCAACCTGACTGTGTTCTCATCAATAAATACATCTCTATGTTGTAGTTGAAGCAGGCATTGTTGTGTTTGTTGTTTACTTCCGTGTCAGTGCAGATAGCTTGAAAGGCGTGCAAGTTGAAATATACGTTGCATTTCACACGTGAACAAGACTGTTGCCCCATCATAGCAAACTGTCCACTGCGACTTTGTGCCGACTCAGCAGATAAATATTCAGCCGACTTTACAGCAAACGGGGACAAATTAAGACTGACTGATTCATGGATCGCAGAGCAGATTTCACATAAATTCTTCCAAATATTGAATGTGTTTTAAAATGTTCAGATCATGAAATTTTTGTTGGGGGAGGGGGGGGGATTACATTACAGAAGTATAGTAATTACAATTCTTGCTGGAATCTGTACAAGTATTTCAATAGAAAAGTCCTAAGAAAATTATTTTCATAACACATTCACATCCGCTTTATAAAGTAACAAACAACATAATATCAGTACATCGCTGGAAACAAATATACAAATGACTTATCACAGAAATCATGCTTAATTAGATTGTAGTTTGTAACAAACCTATCTGTGACATTGGCCCTTCCTGTATGTCTGTCCTGCTTCATCACCACAAACTGACAGGTTCAAGTCAGGTTCATAGCTTTGTTATGGCACAGTGATCAGACTCGTAACTCAAATCCTTGTTCTTTTCTTCAAACATTAACTATGAAACTTTGTTTCAAATGGATCTGAGTCACTGAATGATAGCTGATCCATTCGGATGCAAACCCGCTCCAATTTTTTACACGCTGAGTGATCCATCATACAACATGAGGTACAACTTTAACAAGACTAAGCGCCTAATGGGTTTGGGTTCCACCAAGTCCAGTTCACCGGAAGCATGCCAACAACTATTTTAACTGTACACATATTTGTCGACTAATACACTGTCCATGTGACCTGTTTCAAGTGTGAGTTGTTCCCCATGAGTGGCTCCATGGCAACGCGTGACCGATCTGAAAATAAAAATGTGAAACAACCATTAGGGAAATTCACTTGAACACATCCAACATGAGTACATGAAGTTCCTGTTATACTCTGAACTCCCATTATTCTATATTGATCAAATAGTAAGCAGTGTAATGGACCACCAAGTGTTTCATGTTTTGATTAATGTATGGTGCTTTGGTATATCTTATGAATTCTTGTTGGCCAACTCCGACTGAACACTACACAAGCTACAATACGTGTAATTCTTTGTTCCATTTTATTAGTGCAGCTAATAACTCTGGTCTCCTTGGTTACCCTGTTCTCCATAATTAAGCATCCCGTCCATAGGACGCGATGTCTTATGCTTTCGTCCAAATTTTTTTTTCTGCTTTTTTTTTTCTTTTTTTTTTATTCCGCCAGCACAAATTTGGGCCTGGCAGTTGCAAATTTCCATGGATGGCTTTCATATTTGGAATAGGACTTCCCTAGGTCATAACACACACTTAGAGTGATTTTTGGTGTCGAGCGACTTTTCGGTGGATTTTGCGAAAAAAATGTTAAAAAAAAT
>JAAUYG010009162.1_pt1 | contig 11405 bp, 9 predicted proteins | sample 7278091 | NCBI WGS metagenome assembly JAAUYG01 (sample SAMN14350201, study PRJNA611818) | marine sediment metagenome | isolation source: surface marine sediment (0.6m) | place: French Polynesia: Moorea | collected 2018-08 | reverse complement strand
GTAGAAACAATGAAACTACTACTAGAATTACTACTACTACTACTGCTACTACTATTACTACTACAAGTGCTACTACTACTACTACTACTACTACTACTACTACTACTACTACTACTACTACTACTACTACTACTACTACTACTACTACTACTACTGAGGTGGTGTTCATGGAGTAAGGGGTAGTACTTGGTGGCGAAAGTGAATGTCGTGACTTTAACTATCGCATAGGCCGGGCCTAATGTTTTTTTCTTTCATAATCCGAAGCTCGATTATTTTCAAATTACAAATGGTATTCTGTAGTATTTTTTTTATTTGCATGCAAATAATAAATATATGCAATAAATATATGCTGACCTTTTCTTTGACTTTCGGGCTATCATGCGTGATGCCACAACGAAATGGTTGGAGAAATCCAGATGGACAGTAACAGAACAGTCTGTCCATGACGGGAATGATAAAATCTGGATTGATATCCCTGGGATCCATAGGACCTTCAATAAGATTATAGGCTATTATAACCCATTGTGTGGTTGAAATAAAAAAATTGTGGTTAGTGAACAGTATGACACTTATTCAATCTGCTATCCAGATAGGTTGTGTAAAAATAGTAAAATTGTATAAGCAAGTCAGTCCTAGTTCTAAATGACAATCTATGGCTTAGGGAATAATATACTGATATAAATCATGATATTCCAGTCAGCCTTTGACGTGCACCGTTAAGCTGAGTTGTAGAAAAATAAACACATTTTAAAGCAGTCTGTTTTTCTTCCCTTCGGAAAATGTAGCTGAAGCTAAATAAGATTAATAACAATTCTGACGATTATACATACACTTACACGTTTTGTGACCATCCGTTTACCGAAAGCCGACATAATGAAAAACGATTTGTGAATGTAAAGTTTATTCGGGCATAATTTTGGGCGAAAGCTTAATTTGGTTCATTTGGACGCGATGCACATTGGCAACAGACAAGGCAGTCTAGTAACACAATATATTAATTGATAATTATCATTTAAACCTGTAATAGCGGAAACCAGCAAAGCAACGACAACCGTTGTCAGGACTCCCAAGGGAGAATACCACTGGAAGGACATTGCAAACAATGATGGCGTCTCGGGGCTGTTTGAAAGACAGAGAGAAAATATGTCTTGTATTTGTCATATGGCAACAAGTATGACTGATATAATGTTCTAGCATGAGATATAATGCATCTGATCAGACTAAATATACATAGTACCTCTGAACATGTTGAGTAGAAATGCAGTTGGATCTGCGATCTGTTATTGGGCAGGACTTTTCTGCCAGTGCTTAAGAGAGAATATATTATTATATACCTAAATAATGTCTTTATACTTTGACATTAGGGCGCAGCTTGGTGCAGTTCATTAACTGCAAGGTTTAACTGCACAATTACCAATGGTCAAGTTTTATCCAATGACAAAAAGGTATGATGAAATATTTACTCAAACAAAAAAAGACCCGCCCGAGAAAGACGTGCCTTTATCGACAGACGAGCGATCTTGCATTAATACAACATTACGTGTTTACTTGAACAATGTGAACAGTGGTATAAGAAAAAAATACAATCGAAGCTATTTTGAGCCATTATTTAGACTCTTTAAAGGTATTACCGGAATTAAGAAGTTTTAAATGTAGCTTTAAATGTTTTTAAAGACTGAGTAAACACTCATACAATGGTTGCTGGTCAACAAAGTCTTTTATCTAGTCACTAGACGCCAGGGTGGAATACTATTGTGTACTTGGCCAACCCAGTATAAATATATTTAAATAAATAAAAAATAAATGAGGGCGATATCCTGAAAAACGTCTCTATCGGAGCAAACGCTGTCCTGATGAGCCAGTGATCCCTCACACCACAATTAATTCATGAACACGTTCAATAATCCTTATTGATTAATAACATAAATAGCATGTAAATAACAATACATGAAAATTCTCTATCTTTGGGCATGTTTGCCATGGTAATGGTTAGATTTACTCTATTTCTGTCATGTTAGTATAGTTTTCTTCGCTTGCGATGTTCCTGTCGAGTTTCGTTTTCTTATTCTAAAGGAAAAGGGCGGGTCTGTGTCCTTGATCACAATTTAGCATTACCTATCTGCCAAGTTTAATACTGTGATAGAACTAGTCTTACTTTCCTTGGAGTGGCCAGTCAGAAATTGTGACGTTATCCGGGCAGTTTTCCACACTGGAGTTTAGCGACAGTGGCCAAGGGTTGTAGATGGCATTTCCAATTCCTAAGGTGAATGTCACACAAAAACCTAGGACACTGCCTACGATGGCGCCCTGGAAAGTTAGATAGATGTCCGATTGTTCGACGCAGCTTTGTGCAGATATTTTCCTCTGCAATTTAATATTCCAGAATGCAGCAGTACAACCAGCAACAATAGTGGTGGACATTGCTGTATCCGGTACGTGTAAGTTCTTTTGTCAACTGGCGTCAAAATAACTAGAAAGAACTAGGAAATTAGAAATACTAGGTGCACTGTATATTGCGAACTATTTTTTCTTGAAATTCTAAATTATCAAATTAACAAAATTAATTTCACAGGTGCTATTAGCATGTGAATAGTAACAAAAATTGAGGCTTGACATTTCCATGATGTGACTTACCACTGCATTAGTCCAGGGGAAGAACGTACTAACCAGGAATAAACCGCCACTTGGAGCAACACTGCTGGTTGCAATGCTTCGGCCTACCTGGAATATTATTTTCGTTGCAGGCAATATCGCATTCAGACATATGCAGATGTCTTGTTTGTCTCAAGTACTCTAGGGCTTACTGGCGAGTACCTGTTAGCAAACTATGTATGTGTCGTCTAAACTGCTGCACGCTTTGCTAACTGGGCCATGATCGAAGCCTAGGCTGCGTTCAGTATCGAAACAGTTTGCAAAAGTTCCGCAACAGTCGTGTACTAGAGATAGGAAATTTTTGCAAAACGTTTGCAAACGTTTCGATACTGAACGCAGCCCATATGTATATACGAGATTAACGCTGCAGTTCTCTTATAGTTGTCTGCAATAAGGTCTTGCATACAGTTGTTTCGTAATACAATTTAATTGAATTATCCCTAATCACTGACTTGGTATTGTGAACTATATTTTTGACTTAAGGGTTCCCAAAGGGCACAAACGGTCACAAAATTACATTCATCACTTCATGCACTTATAGTATTGCACATTTTACTTAGTATTGGAAATTAAAAGACAAGACTCTTACCGTCATAGCATGACCTGGCAGATATCTAAATATTATCGAAGCAGCCATAATGCATACACCAAAAAAGAATCCTGTAAAATGAAACTAAAATCTTCAATTACTATACAACATGCAGGATCAGGAACAATAATCAATCAATCAATCAATAGATTTGTATTGCGCCATTCTACAACTGTGCTCATGGCGCAGGGCACAGTTGTGGAAAGATAAAGCAACTGAAGACAGCGAAGGAACATGGGATGGGAATGGAGGGTAGTTAAAAACAAAGAGACACCGCTTAAATCAGTAATTAAATATAAAGGTCACACTTTAAACATACAGTTAGTCATTTATGTACTAAGTACCCAGCACTTTGTTGATGACAGTTTTGGTGACATCCGTCAGCCCTTGAAATGGTCCATGTCCTTCCAGGAAATCTCGCCATAATAGTGTCCCCCCTGCATTCATGGACGAAGACAACGAGCTGAAAAATAGTGTACACTTGGCAAGTTGTAATTCCAATTATATTACAATGTGGGGTGACTGAGATGAAAGACTAAGGCACTTAGACCGGAAGCGAACCCGAGACATATCGACCTGCAGACGAACACGATGATCATAACAAACCACCGTAAGTAAGCCATTATCCAGGTAAACTTTGACCAATAACATAATTATGCCACGATTGCCACGCTGTAAGTTTTGTATGTGCACAGAATTCTTAGTGGTTAGACTAAACTTAAGCTGTTTTAAAACACCACACGAATCCGTGTTTGGTCGTTTTGTTGGCCTGAAGTTAATGAACTGTGAGGCGGCGTGCATGGATATAACTCGCAATTGGATCGACTATTTTCCGTAGTCTAAACAATCCAGGGGCGGAGTGAAGGGGAGGACGGCTGTCTAATTTGCTAAATATATGGCGAAACCATCGTGCTATCCGGCCGAGCTATATATGGCTCAGACGAGAATGGTTACAATCATAGGAGAGTAAATTTATAAGAGTTGGGCGTCGACATCCGAAATGTTTTGTCTTCGATGGAAACGGTAACGCCCCCACATCCCCGGGGCTCATTGCAAGTGTCGGCGTATGGCATACAAATGTACATGAATCCTTGCTTTCATATGTTTCCCTATTTTAATTGAGAATACTAAAAGAATACCAACGGCGATATGTTTTGGACATACATTGGTATAAGTGGGATATTTAGATACAAAAAGATTGTCAGGAGTACCGATCAAGAAGGAAAGACTGCCAGGTAATAAGTTGTAGTTATGTGAATCAGCGTGATTTTGTCATACTTCCTCTATAATTTTTACCAACTACCTTAGAGCCCCCGTTGCTAGGATGCTGAGAAAAAGTCCGGGTAGTACCGGTTCCCCGATGCCATCCATAACAAAGAACGGCAATAGCTGGAATAGGTATAGAAAGGTCTGAGTTCAAAACGCATCAGGATGTCTAGGCATAGACAATGGGATGGAACGTATGAAACGAAAGTTTATCAGTATAATGTTACTTTCACAAATTTATGTACAAAACTACGGTAAGCAATTAGCAAATGTTAGTTACATATACATGTAGATATTATAATCATTACACGTCTCACCTGATTTGCATTTCTTATCAGATCTGTTCTGAGTGGATCACATCCGCCCCCATAGTAGTAGGCAAACATGACGGCTCCGATCACATAGGATATACAGGAAACAAAAACAGTGAATAACGTGAAGAGAAGGCCAGCTCTGGAAATAGAGATGTTAATAGTGTGTGGTGCGTACGCATTTCGTTGGTATCAATGCATTTAAAAGAAAGTTGAAAGCCTACCTTAATGTTGCAAATTTAGAACAACGTCACTCACTCACAGACGATTAAAACATTTCACAAAATGTCTTTAGGTAGTGAAAAACAGCTTACAGTAAATTACCCGTTCACTTTTTTTGATATTCCCAACTGTGTACTGTGCTCCTATCCTATTTAGTAAAAATGCTTCTGTATAAGAGTGAAAAGCCTCCAAAAATGTTAAAATCTCATTTTTAAAAACGTGTCTCTTGGAATGATGCTTAAGCTTGTTGAGAATGTTAATATTTATAAAGGAAGGTTATACGTGTAGTATTTATGAGCAAGATTGCTGGGCTAGATTTTTAACTTATTTTAATTTCATTATTGGTTTTGTTAATATATGAATGTGACAATAAATACTTAACTCGTATACTGCAGCTTCAACAACGATCACCACTCCACCACCACCACCACCACCACCACCACCACCACTACTACTACTATTACTACTACTACTACTACTACTACTACTACTACTACTACTACTACTACTACTACTACTACTACTACTACTACTATCAATGTTTTTTTTTTCTCATAGCGCATGGCCAGGGATTTCAAAGTTAACTGTAAATAAGCACATAAGGTCCACTAGACAATTTCATTTTAAAAACTTATACCAAAATCGTGTTGTGTTCCCGGGGTCGTGTTACTGTCTTGTCGGGGCCGAGCATGCGACAACGCGGTACGACAGTCGTGTTATCGTGTTGGTGGGGGCCATTATGTGACAAGGCAACAATACGACATAGTCATGGTGGCGTACAATCGTGTTGTGGGAGCAACAACACGGTTGTACGACAGGGTAGGGGCGATGGCCCCTTTGAGCCACCATAGTGAACTGTTATGTTTTCCGTGTTTTGTAGACATGAACGACTGCAGCTGGAACAACGGAGAGTGCCAACAGCTGTGCCGTAACGTGCCTGGGGGCAAAGAGTGCGACTGTTTCCCCGGTTACCACCTCAACACTGACAGGAAAACTTGCAGCGGTACATTATGTTCATTCTTGCTTCGTGCATCAAGTTTGGATTAAATTTTAATGGAAAACATAAAATGATTAAGAAAAATCTAATTTTGGAAACGGCAAAAGCAGTCAAGCAGGACATATCTCAACGAATGATGTGTCAGACAGATTCATCAGCAGTAATTTAATATTTATTATTATTATTATTATTATTATTATTATTATTATTATTATTATTATTATTATTATTATTATTATTATTATTATAGAAACCCGAAAAAAATATCCCTACATGTATACTTTACCATTGTGGGTATCGTGCAAATATACAGCTCGTTTGCAAGATGACCTTTGTTATATTGCACGCTGACTTCGACCCGCCTTTTCAGCCAAAAGCAGACGTGAATGTTCTCCATATTTACGTGATTCTTTGTTTATTTCGTCTGCGTTTCCAAGGTCTGGGCCGTCGGTATATGTCCTACGGGCATGAAAAGGAAAACATTCCACGCAAACGCCGTGTCAATGTTGTCTTTTCATGTCTAAAATACGACTTAATATCACTAACATTGGTTTAAAATGAAGTAGCAGGTATATAATAACAGCCTTATCGCACTTGTTCAACGATTTATTTGTGTATGCACGAACTCCTGCATCCCGGACTCACAACTTCGTCCGGGATGTCCACATGTTCGTGCATACACACACACAAAACAAATCGTTGAACTCGTGCCATAACCTTTAAATATATTATACTTAGACACGCCAAGCTAACAGTGAAACGTTTTTATATAACTGACTACATGTAACTTATTTACTATGACCTATTGGAACCGATCTTATTGCTGTAATTAAAAGCATCAGTGATGTTCACTTGCATTAAATTTCTATACGATATAAAAAAGAGAGATACATTGTGTAGGTCTGCTTTGATACTCCCTGTCCAAGTATATCCATCTTTGAGCATGGTAACCTGTCCAAGTAGCAAATATTTACATTTTTACATAAGCTGTGGAAATTTATGGCTGAAGAGGTTTGACTATGTAGTATGAAATGTTCTTTTCCCGGAACATTCCAGACATAAACGAGTGCAAACGAGTAGGGCACAGCTGTCATCACACGTGTATCAATACACTGGGGTCGTACTACTGCGAATGTGACCTTGGCTACAGAATGAACGTGGATAACAGGACTTGTGAAGGTAATACATTTAGTAGGAGAATCCCGTGCTGGTCGTAAACTTGTAAATTGGATTTATTTCATTACTTTCTCTTTGTGAGGAGCGACAATTAAACGGTCAACTGCGGCCATCCCTGGCCATAATAAACACCAGAGGCAGGTTTATCGAAAGTTCTGAAGTTTAGAAATGGACTTAAGTCCAGCAATCACATTGGTAACCATTAATTTTGTATATATCCCATGCTTAAGATCACCCGCTGACCAGAGAGTTTTTTTGAATGAGGATGGCCCCAGGAGACACATTTGAGAATTAAGCTCATCTCAGAAATTGGTAATCCCTCGATGGAATACATAACCGTCGTAGAACTCTGAAATCTGTAGCATAGGAGTAGTACGCGTGTACAGCCGGAACAAGGCTTGCATTTACTGCGTGTACGAATAGATAACGGAGGGCTGAAAGGCGGACACAACGACCGACGTTGCCAGCAACCTCGAAAGCTGTAGAGGCGCTGGCCTTGAATGCGGTATGGCATTATTTATTTTTTACTTTAACAGGAAGGGTTCGTGTTCGACTCGTACCCGCACCCCCCTCTTCTCGAAAAAACAAACAAACAAAAACAACAACAACAAAAAACAAAACGCAGTTTTCGAGATCGTGTTACATGGAGGAAGAACCCAGAAATGAGAAAGAAAGTTATCCCCAATCACATAATTCCCAGATTCTGATTTTGTTTTATTCCTTTGCTAACTAACCACTTATTTCCCCCTAGATGTAGATGAATGTGATCTCCAGAATGGCTCCTGTGACCAGCTGTGTGTGAACACTGATGGGAGTTACCGCTGTGACTGCTATCTCGGATATGAACTGCTGTCAGACCAGGCAGGAAAGCGGTGTACAGGTACACGTGCAAACACTTCCGTTTTACTCCAGATTCTTTTGTACCTTTGTACTTTAGTCGAAACCCCGGTCGTAAGACCGCTGCTGGAAATTGGAGAACCCCATATTTAATTCGGACCACTTATAGAAAAAATACTACACCGGTGCTTTATTTTTATGAAAATTTGGACGACCTCAGAACTAATGCAACTTTGGCCTCAGCCATATTGCTGGACTTTAATCCCGGATTTTTAATCGAGTGGTTCCAAGTTTGGGACTAGGGTTATGTCAACTGCAGTAAGGCAGGAGAAAGCAAAGGAGGAGGGGGGGAAGAAATGATTTCGATTGCAGTCCACATGCACGTAATTTTTTTTTTTTTTTTTACTTTTGAATTAGCGAGTGCATAGCAGCTTCAAAACCTATTGGGACTATTAATATTTCGGAACTATTGACATTTAGTTTAATTTTAATATACATACCTTGATCTTCATTCGCAGAATTTATCAGATGAAGACACCTGTCGTCAGTTTCATAATAGGGCGTGTCTTTTTCAGATACCAACGAATGTGTAGTAAACAACGGAGGATGCAGCCATTATTGCATTAACAAAATCGGGTCATACGAGTGTTTATGCGACGCAGACAAACTTCAGATGCTTGGCCCGGATGGACGAACTTGCATTGGTAATGTGACAACGTTTGCGATCGGAATTGAAGAGTTAAGATACTTGTATATGCCAAGGACACTCTAGTTTGGCAACAGTGGCATATATGAGGCTCTATTTTGTTTTTCAAATATTTAGCACAAGTCCAAATTTAACATTAAAAATGCCACAATTTCAGATCAAATATACCTCTTTCACGTGTAGGGAGACTTAATTGTACCAGAAGGGATTTGTCGGCCTTTATTCATATCTAAGTCTAAAACACAGGAAGGCAGGACCACTCTAACCTTTTGAAAGTAAACCAATAGACGTTATAAAGTTTTTTTGTTGTTATTGCTGTGAAAAATAATAACAGGAATTGCTAGTGATCATTAACTATTATTGCATAACCTAAATCTGCGAAAATTGACTGGAATTGGCGTTTTCAAGACTCACTAGAGTTATTAATGTTCATATTAAAGTATTTTCAATTATTCATTGATGACATTAAAAAAAATTGCGATTTTTCTCGTCTCGCTAAAATCCCGTAATAAATCCAACTCTGGTATTTCTACTTTCATACTGAACCAACTAAATAAAGCAATTCAGTCTGCCACACCCTATTAACACCGCATTTCTGTTTAATACTTGGTCTTTCAGCAAGCTGCCCAGTGGGGTTCCTTGTTCAGAACGACTTGGGCTCGTGCTATAAGATCGTGACCCCGGGACCTGAGGAGAAGGATCGAGCCCTGGACGTGAGCGAGGCAGAAATCCAGTGCCAGAGATACAACGACAACGCCCACCTCCTGTCTATAGATACTGAAGACGAGCAAGACTTCATGGAGATCCAGCTACAATATGAAGGAAGTGAGTTTATATTAACTTAAAGCTGCTGTCTTTAAAAAAAAGCTTTCGCTTATTTGCTGTCACGTCCCCAATGTGCGTCTTAATCTCAACTAAATATGGATTTCTCTGGACTAGAAAAAAAGTGTTGGAATCTACATAAGGCCATTATATCTATGACCTGACAAACTTAATGTTCGACTAGCTTTTGTGGTCGAATATTAAGTAGTCCACCATTTGTGGGGCAATGGTCTTGTATCATTTCTAGTAATGGTGAATATATTTGTGGATATTTTGACAGCCTTTTTTCATTTGCGACAATTGTTACATACTCAGTTTGTTACATCAGTCACAGGGCCATATAATTTCTTTCCTTTTTTTTCCACATGTTCGCTCAGAAATCATTGACTTTGCATTGGAAACAGTCTGTGATTCTAAAAAGATAATATAACTTATCTACGGTAAATGTATTTTCAGCCATGTTAGAGGGCTGGCAGGGGTGGTGGACAAGCGCCAGATTTGTCCCAGGAATCAACGATTTTGCCTGGTTGCCTAGCAACAGGATTATCCCTAGCGACAGCTCCCTGTGGGGGTTTAAGAAAATGCCCCACGACGACACGTGCGTGTGGGTTCTGCAGATCTCCGTCTACAACCACACCATAGGGAACTACGACTGCAACACGACATCTGGTTATATCTGTGAGATCAACCTTCCTGCGGTCAGCCACGGCAGCCACATTAACAACCTAAATGACCTCGGCGGGAACAGCTGAACGTCCCAGACGTCCTTGAATTAAGGCATCGGGCCTTGAACAAACGCCGGCTTTGAATAACCGCCAGGTCTCGGGATGCTTGAAAAAACAAATTACCGCCGGACCTTGAATAGCCGCCGGGGGTTGGCATCGTTAAAAAAGCGCCCGGGCGCCTATTCAAGGATGTGCGCTGTTACATGTGATACGACAGAGACTGAGGTGTTGGCTTGTAGAACTTGTAAATATTGTAAAAATATATATATATATATATTACAACGTACTTTTGTATAACGACATCACAGACTTCCCCCTGTTTTGCATTATCATTAGTAGTGGTCATCTACATCTATATCAGACACTTGCAACATATCTCCTAGTGCCGTGGTTCATTAATGTGGATGAGTGGAAAACGAAGGGACTGATTAAATATACAACACTAAATCTATGAAGACCATGGTTTCATGTAATGGTACTCTCGAGTGGTCTCACCAAGTATAGTAGTCGACAAAAACAAGAGCAAAGAAACAAAGGGACAATAAACTGTATATATTTGGTTGTACGTTCAGTTCCACAGTAAAATACCCGATGAAACACCATTTACTTTTAGCTGTGTTTTTGGCTGCTGCACAGCACAGCTACTGTCATAGTACGGGCGCCCGTCGCCGTTCGTAAAACCCGTTTTCACGGAACCCGTCAAGCGGATTAACCATTGTCTCCCATGTTAAAATTTCAAAGTGCCACAAAATATTTAATTTTTGGCAGTCAATGGGAGTCAATGGGAAAATCGTAAAATGTGCAATATCTTGAAAGCGGTTGATAGTAGAGCGAGATAGACGAAAATTTGGGACTTCAGGTACTACAGTGGACATATACAGGGTAATTTTGATGCCCAATTCTTTTAGTCTGGTTTGAGGTCATTCAGTGCACTTTGCAAAATTTCCAATTTTACGGTTTTCAAAACTCTACTCCTCTCCCAATTTTCATCAGATTTCAACCAATCTTCATTGTAAGTATGTTGGTCATGAGGGAATATAGGCTATGACTATTTTGGCCAACTGCCAAAAATTAAAAATTTTATGGCACTTTGAAATTTTTG
>JAAUYG010234566.1_pt1 | contig 11406 bp, 11 predicted proteins | sample 7278091 | NCBI WGS metagenome assembly JAAUYG01 (sample SAMN14350201, study PRJNA611818) | marine sediment metagenome | isolation source: surface marine sediment (0.6m) | place: French Polynesia: Moorea | collected 2018-08 | reverse complement strand
GACCGTTGGCATAGCACTTAATACCCCATGGCGTAGACATGCCATTGGTAGAGCACGTTAATGCCCTATAGCCCAGACATACCATTTGCATGGCGTTTTAATATACCATAGGACGTTGGCATAGCACTTAATACCCCATAGCTGAGACATACCATTGGTAGAGCATTTTAATACACCATAGCCTAGGCATACCGCTGGCATTGCACTTCTTTTTCTATTCAAACTGGGGTTAGCCCTGATTAGTAGGGCTTTTCCTTAGTAAACTGGATTTATCTAAAAACATATAACCAACCCAACCTTAGTTGGAGCTTTTCCTCTTACCTATGGAGGGGATAAATCCACTTTGAGAAAAAAACATCAAATACACATGTACACTCGTAAAGCTGTCATGCCTGCCTGTGAACAGTAGCATGTGAAGCCATCACATGATTCATGCATTAACACGATAGGTGCAACATGCATATGTGCAGTTATCCCGTGCACACATATAATCACCGGTGTACATGCAGTTATCATACATAACACATAACAAATATTGCATTCTCAAATAAATACCGAACATTCTCTGTAATATTATCCTAATGTTTTGGTGCTTCTCGATATTTGCTTCAGGCCAAGAATCTAGAGCCCCTATACGGAGAATGTGGAAAATTAGATCTGATATACTATGACGACTACAGCATCGCCAAGTGTGCCATGGAGTGTGACACGAACAGGTTGTCCGCTCCTGAACATTGTGGTTGCAGAGATGCATACATGCCGGCCACACCCCAGGGTAACATTACAGCAACCACCAGTAAAATGGGACTAGTCATGTCACACAAAACATTGCATGGTGATAGCAGAGATAGCGTGTCTTCCGTTACATCATGGTCGCTAACAAGTAGTATATGTACATAAGAAGTAGGCATTGTATTTTAAGTAAGTTATATACGTGATACAGTAGATGTTAGTAACTACGCATGCATTGTATAATTATGTATGGGGACAACTGCATAAAGTAGTGGATTTGGCGAGGAAGCCTAAGACTGACGTTGTACAACAGAACACAAGACTATAGCAAGTCTAATATCCTCATTATGTTTGTTCTACTCATGAGCATTGGCGTAATTGTTCAGAACGTCCATACGTACCACAGACAGGACCCTCATAAGAAAGATTTCTTCAGACAAGATCAGCAACACTATCCGTCCTACTAGCTGAATACTAGCAGCAGCTGCAGCAGCAGCAGCAGCAGAAGAAGAAGAAGAAGAAGAAGAAGAAGAAGAATGCCCTATACATCTGCCTTGTTGTGTCATTTCAGGCATACCAGCCATGTGTTCCATCACGGAGTATTTCCAGTGTGTTGTCCCCTTACAGTGTAAGTTTTATTGAAACCAAGATTCCAGAAATTGCACAAGTTGTTAATACACCCAGGGGATTTTTCTGGTTGAAGGCCTTGTGCTTTCCCGATTTGGGATTCTATTTCATTTTGACATGGTCTGTGAAATCATGCAAAAGTAAAATGCAAAGTCAGCGTTTGTTGTGAGAATCAAGCGGCTGTACTTTTAGGTCACTACTGCCGTTTTCCTTTGGCTAAGGTGTGTGACTAAAACCTGAATCAATCCTTGATATGTGTTCATACTCAGCATGTAGAAACAATAACTTTTTCATTTAATGACATTTAACTTATTGTTTCTACATACTGAGTATGAACACACCACCAAACATTGATTCAATATGATACCTTGCATGCCTTAAACACATGGCAACATTAAGCATCATGTGGATGTTTTTAGGATATCTGTTATACACATTCAATTCCATAACGTCTGCCACACGACAATTCACATCAGTAAAATCGCCCATCGTTGTCATTGTCTATGCTTAGAATCGACATGGTGTATTGTATTTACCAGATAACGGCACCATGCTGAGGAACTGTACTAGCTGTGTGACCCCGTGCGAGCAGTATCTGTTTGAGGGATCGCTGTCGTACGCCGGTCTCTCTGTGGACAGCGTTGACCGCATTCTAGACCGAGACCGAAGTCGACTCCAAGAGAAGTTCAATGTCGCAATCAACACTGGCCAGAGAACTGGGAGGGACACGTTCACACGCAACATACGTCTGGCAAGGGATACCGATAGGTTGTACACCGAACTGCTGGGCTTTGTGCGCCAGTACCTGCTGATTGGACCAAACTCCACCATCGTTAAGCTATCAGACGCAGTTGATGTGATCATGGATATCTGCCGGACAGATCTCGACAATTTATTTAATGATTTGAAACCACTTCAGGCGATATATGGTTTATCATATAGAGACACGATCGACCTGGTGCAGATGGAATTGGACAGATTGGCTTTGGCGGCCATGGAATCCAGACTTTTATTACTAGACAGAAATGACCAAGGGGATATTCAAAACCTTCACCGAAGTCGTATGGGTGTTGTTGGTAGGGCTTTGGATGCTACAGTTATGGTATCCAAAGGCTTGGGGAAAATCCACCAAAACTTTGAAAACAGCACCCAAACCGCTCACAATCTGCTGAAACAAACCAACGGGGAGCTCCCATACGATATCGCCGAAGATGAACTCTTGAAGTTCCTTCCTACGAAGCTGTACTCTAGTACCCAATGTGAATTTCTAGATCAGGAAATGACGGGGTTACTACAAACAATTTTAGAATTGTACCAGACGTTTGCACTCGCAGATGCTTCTGAGTTTGAATATATACTATTGCAGCATGATGAAGACCTTTCGCGAAACATCACTAAATTCCTGGCCATCAAGGAACAGTTCCAGACATGCCTGGACGTGTATGAAACTTTATTGCAGCAATCGCAAGACTGGCTATTTGAGGCCAAGCAAGGCTTGTCCGGAAACATAGGGCTGGTAGAAATTATCCAAACGGGTCTTCTTAATCAAACCCAGGGAATTGAATCCAATCGCAAGGCTACCAAGAAGACCTTGAAGGAGTATGCTGAAAACTCAATAACGACCGAAGTTTTTCTGAGCAGATTTTCAGATTTTTCACAAGGACAGAACTCTATAACTGTACTAAGGTCGTTTGTTGAAAGTATCAAATCTTTGGTTACCGGGCCTTTGGCGACCGAGATAAATAGTCGAATAAAAGACCTCAATGCCAAATACAGAACAGCTCTTCAGAAAGCTGGCAATCTCGAGATCTTTTTCAAACCTTATTATTTTTATGACTCGGTTAGCCTTATGGACATTTGGAAGGGGCCTTTGCCTAACATCAACAACCCAGCAGAATACAGCAACAGAGGAGTGGATCTGTGGACAATATGGAACCGTGACTCGGGTGTGTCTTTAGTGGAGTTCGCCGTGACACAGACTTCTACTGCGGAAAGTCTTCAAAACTACATGCAGTCAATCAAAGACCAGCTGAGGATATTTGAACAGCAGTTGACCAGCCAGGAGCAGAGTTTAATAGATACGCTGGAGAACCTGGAACGAGTCCACATTGAGCTACAAAATTTTAAGAAGATTGACTCAGTCTTTGTGCAGTAAGTAAATTTGGTCTCATAAATTGTATTTGATGTAGTTCATAATATGTCTTTTTGTAGTAAACGTATATAATATAGATGCTGTATTGATATTGCATAGTAATTTCCACTTATTTGCTGGTACAGATCTTTTGTATTTTGTGCAGTAAGTAAATGTGGTTTCATAAATTGTATTTGATGTAGTTCATAATATGTCTTTTTGTAGTAAACATATATAATATATATGTTGTATTAATATTGCGTAGTAACTTCTACTTATTTGCTAGTGCAGATCTTTTGTATTTTGTGCAGTATGTAAATGTGGTTTCATAAATTGTATTTGATGTAGTTCATAATATATATTTTTGTAGTAAACGTATATAATATATATGCTGTATTAATATTGCATAGAATTCTACTTATTTGCTAGTACAGATCTTATGTATATGGCATGTTAGTGTAGAACAAATAGTATACACGCAAACTATTTCTCGATCCAGGTCCAAGATATACGTTATAATCATAGTGATAAATATATGAAAGTTTGGATAACGTGGTCATTGGTGTCTGATTGCAGAAATAATTATCTGACACTAGATGTGTACTTCAAAGAACTGCAGTTTCAATCTGTGACGCAGGTGGAAGCATATACGGTCGTCAACTTTTTCAGTAAGTATGTTCAAACAGGTCAACGTGTACAGACCTGCATTAAACTTGACAGCAAAAATTGCTACTGGTTCTGTAGTGTGCAGCTTGGGAACTGAACAACCGCAACCGTTACAATTTAGTTTTACAAGGATAACTGGTACCTATGATAGGGATCAGTCATTCTTCTCAGATTGATGATTATTGTGTTGATGTTTCGCTCGGTATTATAAATCATCCTGATAAGCTCTCTGTGAAAGTCGCCACAGGCAGCGTCTGCAAATTTCAAGACATCAATTAATAGTATCAACATTATATAGTTATAGAAGATCTTGGCTAGTTTAGAGAATCCGGCGTATATCCACCGAGGGACCCACTACTGGGAAGACAGGTACACAAGACAAATTATGTTTTTATTTATCTAAGCCTTGTTTTGTTATCCCCAGGTGACCTTGGAGGACTTCTCGGTCTACTGTTAGGTGGCAGTGTCCTGAGTATCGTTGAACTTTTTGATTTCTGTTTCTACAATGGCTATCTACGACATCGAAAGTCACGCTCCAGTGAAGATAACAGTTCCATTGAGCAGGTGGAAAATCAGAACACCAAGGGAACAGTCTACCCCGGCAGCAGTCTCAATGGGACGGAAGTATTTGTGAAAAGTTCTGGCGAAGGCAGCTATGGCTGACTTATGATCATGGTCTCATGTGTGATAGATGCATTGATTTATAGGAGACCAAAATTGCCATCATATTTGTTACAACACACATACATGTATGTCATTCCATTTTCACATTTTGTAACAATCCTGGGCACTTCTTGATAATTGCCATTGATTTTGCGTGATTGCCATACAAGAGAGTGTTCAGCTTTCTCAGAAACCGCTGCACCTGCGACGGTCAAGTTTTATTTTTATGGAAAGCCGTCTATTCAACATTATTTACGTGTACTTCAATACTTTCAGTGTTCAAAACTTTAACAATTGTCCCTGCCTTGTTTTGCATCAACAGGGGCTCCTATCGGGAGCAGAATGTCAAAAGGCCGCTCTTTCGATAGTATTCAGTGATATGATTTCCATGAAATTTCATGATTGTAATCATGGAGGAATGCAGGCTGTCACTGTGCGTTACAATTGATCCAGAAATCATCGTAAAATCCTGAATGGCTAAGGGTAGAGTAAACGGGAACATAGGTACACTTCAGGGACTACGCATGCGTAACACTTTTCAAACCACGATATTTGAAATCAGTTTTTGGTGCACCTTTCTGAAACACAATCTGCAACTTTGGCAGTAGTGGTCTTTACACAAAAAGGACAGAAAATTGGCCATCTGTCATTTGCAACAAGCATGTAGAGTAAGAATTCAAATGTTTAATCTGTATACAGTATATCGGTCATAACTTAATATAGACCTTGTGTAGCCAAAGTCGTTTTGAGTTTGTTGAGTTTGGAATGCCAAATTTGGATTAGTCATCCAGCTACATAGTGCGAAATTGGGCATCTCAGCTATTCTATAAATGTTTGCAAGGGTAAATATTAAGATGGGCGACGTATTTCATTGATTCTGACCTGTAAAAGTAATGCTTCTATTTTTGTGATAATTGCAAAAATAAGCTTGAAAAGCCGAGAGTAAAGTGTCGCACAAAGTGGCAATTTTTGTGTTGTTTCTGCAGTCAAGCAAGTATTAGCTTCACCATGAACAGGTCACTCGACAAGTCAAAACTGGTCACTGCTTACCTTACCTCTGCATCTTTAAAAAGGGTCTGCCAAAGCAGTCTGTTGTCTGCGAATTTCTGGCTTACACGGCACTGGAAATTGACGTGATAAGAGTTCACCTAAATAATTGTTTTAAGTATTGTATGTTTACTTTGTAACGTAGCATGTATATACCAAGCATATTGTATACACCTGAGGAGTGAACTGGAACAGGTTTTGATATCATTGCCTCTCATGACGTTAATAAATTGTGAACAGCCAAGTTCTTCTTCTCTGCTTACTGCTGCCCGATACTGGGTTGCAGTAATGTAGAATACCCACTTCAGATGCGCTTTATGAATTTCTTCATTCCGCAGTTCATACCAAGACAAGCGTGTTGGCATGCGTGCCAAACTAACAGTATATGGAGGACATTCAAATGCATGTAGCAACTTAAACCACACACATTATTACATCCATTATCGGACTTAGAAGATTACAATGAGTTCTTGCTGGACTTGCGAACTGCCTTGCTCCATGCAGTAAATTAAATAAGTTTTTTTTTTCCATATATCGGTTTCAACTCAACTTAGAAACTTAAATAAATGCTAATCCTAGGTTTTCTGGATCAACAAGTCTAATGGCGGCATAATAAAACTAGTAAAGCTAAAACGTCTATACGGTCGTTCTAAAATGTCTATACGTTTTACGTGCGCTATTAATGCAAAATATCCACTCGCATCTTCTGAAGTTCTTTCTGACCTATATTATTAATTGTTAATTATACCTAAAATTCCAAATATATATTTTTTTGCTAATCTAATCTCCATAATTTGAATGGACGATGAAGATCCACTCGGAGTCAATTGGTTTGTAGAGTTACATACATGTCACATACATAGACCCAGCTGAGTACTTCAGGATTCACTGCCAATGGATTCCTCTTGGGTGTGATCGTCTGTTTTGAGCAGAAGTACCTATATACAAATGTACATTGCTTTATACCTGTGTACAGTGCTTTATACACAATATCTCATATTTCATGAAACATATTAAGGGTTATGGATTTTTGTCAAAAGATATAATTGCCTTCATTGCTCTACAGACCCATAGCTTAAACACTGGGTATTAAGTTCACGGAGCACGCTTGTCTCCTTTCTTAAACATTTATGAGATTCGATCACCCTTCCGTCCTATCCGGTTTGTCTAGCCGCCTGCCCAAATTTAACCACCGATTCTGACTAAGCGGACGGGTGGGGTGGGGGATAAGGGGTCAATTGCAGTCTTCGTGGCGTGGTGTGAAATTCGAGAAATACATTTTGAGGTAACTAGAAACGGTTTTATATTACACAGTCTATGCCAATACCGGTATGCTAAAATATTTCTCATGGTATTTTGCTTTTATCTTGCATGTGAATAAAACAATGTCGCAACTTATTTTTTCGTATTCCCCAGTGGTGGAAGTTTATCGATGGTAAACCATAATGACCTGAAAGCCATTTAAAAACATATAACGGCAAAGAGAAGCACTTGTCGTCGACCACAGGATACATATACGTTACAGCGATGATTGACCTTGTATTTGATAGGCTGTCCATTGCCATATCATTTTTGTTGTACCATGGCGGGTTACATTTACAAAGTTAGTGCAGTGTTTGCAGAACAATGGTTAGTCCAATCCGAAAGGACCCGGCTGGCCTGGTTATACTGATATGGGCCATTGACATCCCCACTAGTGACGGAGACGGCCATAGTTATCGCACTAAATAATAGTAGGGTCTAGTTTTTATTTCTATTTGACTGTGTCAGCAGAGCTAATGCCGTTATGCGAGCGTCCGTCTGTCCAAGGTCAATTTTGGGGCGGTCAGTCGGTGCTCTTACGATTTTTGCGAAAATATGATTTTCAAAATGCTGTTTCTTCTACACTTATAGGATTCTTTACAGTCAAACCTGTTACTGTAACAGCTGTTGCTTTTGACAATCCATATAAAAGCTGCTTTTGTGGAATTTTGAAATTTAAAATGAAAAAAAAAAAAAAAAAACGCTGTGGCCAATGGGCAAATGAAAAAAAACCTCGGGGGTACTAGTGGAATATATATGGGATAGCTTTGACATTGTAATTGTTCAAGCTCATTTGGGGTCATTTGGTGCCATTGCGATTTGCTCCGAAAGCACGATTTTTACATTCCTGCTTCTTCTCAACTTATTATTTTCAGCCATTTTTTTTTTTTTTTTTTTTGCATAGGCTTATGTAGAAATGTTTGTGCTTTCAGGCAATAGAACACGCGGTATTCAAGTTAAATATTAATTGAAAGGTTTAAACTATATGATTTAGCCACCCATTTGTCAAAATCTTAACATAGGTTGTCAAGCTCGTTTTTCACTCGCATGGGAATATATTTTGCTACACCTACAGATTCACCGTTGACACTCGTGCAGCCAGGTTAAGGGTGAACTTTGTCTTCATTCCTCGCCGTTCTACCAAGCAAATCTTGCCGAGTTACAACAAACAAATGTATATAATTTGATAGGGTAGTTCCAAGGAATAAAATCGACTCACAAGACACGGAAAGCCAAATCATGAATTGTTAGGGGAAAAAAAAGAAAGTTAATAATAATAAAGGCACGTGCTTCCTGGTCGGAAAAATCTGGTGTGAAACCAAATGTAATACTGTTCGCTCTCGGCCAACGACTGGGCGTATGCTGTAGACACTACGGGTTCCCGTTTCCATATATGAGCATGGAAGCTGCCTACATTGTATAAACATATTCATTTCTTTGAAGAACAGCCGCTAAATATGATTTTTGCACAGACTCATAAACGTGTGATTGGCAACACATACTACTCCAGCTGTGCCCTTTCTAGATCTTTCTGAGGCTGCTTACATCTCACGTAGGCATGCCTGCAACAAAGAAACTGCGTTATTGATTCGAGTGAGTGATGCTATATCGACGGTGGGGTCAGCGTACGAAGTCAACTCTGCATCTTTTTGTAAACATTCACACGTGGGAATTGACGCAGAAGAATCATTACCTGTTACTCCACCCCACACCATACCACCCTCAGTCCCAGGCGCGTGGCTACATCCCGGGGGCTACATATACAATGATATAAATCTCGTACTCAGAGGTCAATGTGGTTACAGCGGCGTGCTTGTCGTCAGAAGCCGTCGCTGGACTGCGTGACCTTCACAAACACTCGCACGTGGTACTATAATGTCAATTAAGACGCGACCCCCAGAGCGACGAGTCATGGACAGAAGCGAGATGGAATCAAGAAATCAAAAAGACACAGACGGAGATGACCGCGACGGGAAAATGTTAGATAGCCGCGTAACACTAGAAACAACTGACCAGAATCAGAGGCCTCACCCCGAAAGGATGCGGCGTTTTCTGTCGGTGGGTTACAATCCTCCACGCGAACAGCCGGCGTGTATATCTCGAAAATGGACTTCCATGATTCTGAGAGGGGGAGATGCCAGTGGACGCTCAAGACAACCCCTGGGTACCTGGAGCTGTTCGCATACCGCATTTTTGGACGGACCCCACAACTCCAATCCACCCAAGCGTTGTGATGTGAATGCTGCAAGCCACGTGTGCCAACCTCCGGACGGTGGATATGGTTGGGTTATAGTGGTGTGTTCCTTGGGGATGGGGATAATTCTGGGAGTACATTTTATATCCTTCGCTGTCCTGTTGCTGGATTTTGCGGAACTGTTGAACAGGCCGCAGGCGGATATTGCTACAATTGCTTCCGTGAACGCTCTAGCCTTTACATGCGTGAGTAAGTAGGAAATAGTAATATCATTATCATAATAATAATAATAATAATAATAATAATAATAATAATAATAATAATAATAATAATAATAATAATTATTAGTAGTAGTAGTAGTAGTAGTAGTAGTACTAGTATTAGTATTAGTAGTAGTAGTAGTAGCAGTAGCAGTAGTAGTAGTAGTAGTAGTAGTAGTAGTAGTAGTAGTAGTAGTAGTAGTAGTAGTAGTAGTAGTAGTAGCAGCAGCAACAGTAGTTGTAGCAGCAGCAGCAGCAGCAGTAGTGGTGGAAGAAGTGGCGGTCGTTGTGTAGTTGTTGGCAGTGCATTGTCGTTGTTCATGTTGTTATGAGGAAAGATTCATGTCCTTTCTTTTTCTTCTTCTTTCTTATTATTTTGTTCCTGCTTTCTTTGAAATTCGTTCTTTTTTTATTTTTCTCTCTTAAGTTTGTTTGTCTTTCCTTTTTACTTTCATTCTTTCTCTCTTTCGTGGGTTCTTTCTTAGTTTTACCTTTCTCCGTTACTGAAATTTTCACTTACGCATTTTCTTGTCAAAACAATATTTCTTTCTTTATAGCTTCTTCTTCTTCTTCTTCTTCTTCTTCTTCTTCTTCTTCTTCTTCTTCTTCTTCTTCTTCTTTGCCATCTTCTTTTGTTACCTATGATTTGTTCCCTGGCGTGAGGAAACATTTCTACTCGGGATATCACCACAGACATTTGGGATGGGTGGGTGGGCTCTAGTGAAGGCACTAATCTCCACATGTCAATCGTGACGTCTTTGCTCCTGGCACTTGTCAGACAGCTCTCCTCCCACCTACCGTCCACCCACCCCACAGGTTCCTGCCTCTTCCCGTGGCTCTAATCTCTCTATGGACAGACATCCCCTGGGGCCAGTAACTGAGTTATTGGCCACTTACGTCAGAGCGGTCAGGGCAGAGAATGAGTCGTATTGAGCCAGATGTCCGCTGTGGCAGTCGTGTTGGCCTGTGAAGTGACGCAGGGTAAGTCAGCGGTGGGTCGGTGATGCCCACTGGCCTGTAACTTGGTCTTCAGTAATTGCCGAGGCATTAGAATGGCTTAGATGCACCTAGTAATAAGCTCCATTCGGAGGATCGTCCATAATTAAGACACGATTATCAGAGAGATCAGAGACGGAAAATGGTCGGGGGGCAGTATTACGTCGATTAACACAGTGTCCTCCTAGTCGAGCTTTCATACATGGTTGGTTATTATTAGACGGGTAATATCTGTTATTGGGTGCATATGAATGCAGTCAAATCGGCTAGATGACTGGCGGAACTTTGCTCAATAACAAATGCAAACTTGTATGCAAAGATCACCTGTCTGTAACGACCAGTTATTTTGAGTCGAAAGGCGGCTCTACTCGACTCGCATTATGGAAGAACACTATGAGCAATATTGTATATGGAAGTAGCCAATGGGGCTAGAGCTGCAGGGAGGATCCTTGTATATACCTGTATACAGAAACTTAATACACATTTCGCTAGGTGATGTGCCTCGTCCATTCTGGGGCTCACCGGGAACAATAATAGACTTCGATAAAGATTACATTCTAACAGCCGTACGCTGAATCGCATCGTCAAGTCAATAGACAAACGTCAGTAACCTGTTTTCTCGCAAAAGTTGGCTACCATGATGTGTCTGTCCCTTTCTAATTAACAGAAACTTAAAAGTCTACGACGATTTTGTGAGAGCACTTTACAAAATGCGTGTCTAATAAACAAGCTTTTCTAAAAAAAAAAAAAAAAGAAAAAATGAAACAGTTACACGAAAACTGCACCGG
>JAAUYG010298606.1_pt1 | contig 11410 bp, 10 predicted proteins | sample 7278091 | NCBI WGS metagenome assembly JAAUYG01 (sample SAMN14350201, study PRJNA611818) | marine sediment metagenome | isolation source: surface marine sediment (0.6m) | place: French Polynesia: Moorea | collected 2018-08 | reverse complement strand
TCTCCTTTTACCGTCTTTTTGGAATGTTAAGGATTTTTGTCTGTTAGACGTCTTTACAAAACGTTGAATTTTTGTCAGCTTTGCTGCAATCACTTTTTTACAAAACGTTGAATTTTTGTCAGCTTTGCTGCAATCACTTTTTCCTGTGTGCTATGGCTGCCACAACCATGAGAATGAGCGCAACTCCAGATCCACAAATTGCGCCAACCGCCATCCAGAATGACCACCCCTCATCGTAGAAGTCGTCATCAACAGCTTTAAATTTCCAAATGATAACACTGGCCATGTACCCAGCAACTGTAACAAAGAAAACAGAGCTGTGAAAGACCTTTGAGGAAAACTGGAGAAAACTGGTGGTGGCAGGGGTGTCTCAGATGTGAAAATTGGCAAGCAGTTCTCTCAAAAAATGCTTTCTGCTGTGAAGTCAAACAACTTGTGAAGACATAATTTGCTAACTGCGTTGTTTCGTTTCCGCGTTGTGTGGAGACGATGGAGACAGCTCCAAATGTTGGAAAAAAAGGAAAAAATGCAACAACTTACGAGACAAGAGCTGGAAGAGAATGGCCGATCCGCGGACTCCTGTATTCGTCGTACAGAGGGCCGAGAACCACATGACCATGGCAAGAAATCCGAAGAAAACAGCGCCAGCGTGACTGCCAACACTTGCCATGAACCATTCTGCATTGCAAGAATTTTAGAAATGCCAGCAGCCAACATTCAGAAGAAAAAAAAAACAAAGGCATTCCTCCCACGTCTTTGTTTTTCAAGATACTTACTGTTTTCAATGTAATCGTCTCTGTGATCCTCATCGAAGTTATTAGAGCACAGAATTTCAGAACCTATTCGGCTACATTTCTGAAAAAATCCTTTGCTGTTGTCTCCCACTTCTCCCCAACTGTTTGAAGCAAAAGAAACAATCCCCAGGCCAAGTCCAGCCAGGAGGAATATGAGGCCAAGGTAGCCCAAGACTTTATTCATGATGCTCGTCTCCTGTAAGTGCCGACTCTAAGACAACAAAAGCTGATGTGCGTTTTGTCTTGTCTATCCCTTATTACTCAGAGATATCCAAACAAGAATCATCTGTGCCAAAGTTACACGAGTCGCCTTCTGTCACGGAAGCCTTGTTAGTGAACACACGGATCCCAGGCAAGCATGCTCTACTTAACTTCACTGTTTTAATGCACCAAGGGTTTTTACATGTAGTAAGGTTTCCAACACTCCGCTCCGGGCAGTGGTTACAACCAAACATGTACTTTTTCAAGCAGCTACATTCAAAACACATATTTGCAGATACAACACCGCAGTGTGTATTTGCTGTGGTAGAGTCGAACGGCTGAACAGGTGTTTGTTTAGGGCATCGCAAGCAGGGCAGTGATCTCAGAAGAATGTTTGGTGTGTCTCATAAGCCAAACTGGACGATCATCCTGCACGTTACCAGACCCCCCCCCCCCAGTAACCTGCATGTCTGGTGCGCTCAACGACTTGTTTTGAACTTCACAAAACTTCAAAGCCGCACAGCTGATTGTCAAGATAGCTGGATTCTGTTCAACAGGAATGGCAGAATTTTGCGCATGTATTCGAGCAGACCGTGGTTCAGGCTTGAAGAGACCTTTGCTTTACTCCCCCCCTCCACTTCGCCAGTCAAGTCACAAGTCAAGATGTTAGACCCCCCCCCCCCCTGGGGAAATGTCACCCCCCACTGATGTGTCACCCCCCAGACTTTGTCACCCCATCCCCACCTCTGGAAGAGACTACGCGCAGTGTCAAGTTGAGTTTATCACATTCTGCCGTTCAAGAGCAGATTCGCATCATTCACGATGCAGTGGTAGTCACACATTTCAGTGCCAAAGCAACCTTTCCGTCCTTGACACCAGACATCGGTTGATACACACGAATAAGGGGCCATTTTTGGGACTTTCAAGAGGTGTGTTTCATTTTTACTGCAGTCAAAGGTACCTTTTGAAAACTTAAAAATACATTTATTCAGTCTATTTTTCTCAACAAGTTCATTCTTGACTACACAAATAAATATTGTAATGACAGACGACTACAACAGGAACTAACGTTGGAAAAGATTTCGTTGTAAATTCTGTCATTCCAAATGAACAATAGTTTTTGGCAGTTGATTTGTCCAAAATGTACTCAGATTCTTGAAAACAAAATGCACTATTCTACAATGCCGACCTTGATTTTCCCCGAACACAACTTCTGGCGTTTTGCGACTGGAAGATGCCAGTGTCTGCGGACAGTTTCAAAGAATCAAACGCTTTTGTGCAACGGACCATAATTACCCTGAAGCAGAAAAGCGGACATTCACACACCACTGTCTTTATCAAATTTCCTTTTCGTCAGATTCTCTCGGTTTTTTTTCTCGTCTCCTTGAGACAGAGCGACGCAAAACTTGTTCGTTGTCTTTTGATGTTTGTCTGTAACCTGGAGGGTATTTTTCACACACACGCGGCCATGCACTGGAATGTCTAACTGCGAGGCCACATTCAACCCTGAGATGGTGAAATCGCCCCCTACGGTTGTCCGTCCCAATGTTCAGACAGATAGACGATCACACATTTGCATCGAGATTTTACAACATTCAAACAGTTTGTGTGCCGTGCAAATGTTCAAACTGCGGTTCCAGATCCTATACAGCATGTCAAGGCGACGAGCAGAATGCTGGCTAACAAGCTCAGTCCTGTGACGCCGACTCCCACATAGTACGCCCAGAAGAACTCGAGGTTGTCTCTGTACGGCAGAAAAGCGTCGTCATCTTTCATCAGGCGAAGCCACCAGATCAACACTGTTGCCAGGAAACAGCCAACTGAAACAGCAGAAAAATGTTCAATTTCCACAAAACGTATCAGGAAGTAGATCTAAATGTCACGCGCACAAGCACAGAATGGAGGCCCATGATCTGTGAAAGTACACCCGAGGTGGCTTATTTGGTACCACATAGCGTAAACTCTTGTTCCTAAGCGCAATGAACGGTGGGTTCAGTTCTGGGGTTCAAAGGCGCAATGGTTCAATGAAGCTGTGTTGTGTGGGTGATTTGTGCCCTGGAATCCGCGGGTGTTTTGGCGCGCAGTACTAGGGTTCCTACGACAAGCCCAAAAAGATGACAGAATAGTAGAACCAAAAAGCCTTCCAGTGTGAGTCAACCTGGCGTTCACTTTCAGCCAATCAACTTGGAGGTTACCTTTTCTTTTCTTTGACTCATTAATGAGACGAAAAAATGTTTGCCCGAGTTGTAAATCTCCACACAACACTCGTCATTCCACGAAGGGGCGTTAAACAGGAACGAGGTGAACTCCCACGGGGAACTAAGAGTGAATCATCATTCACGGTTTTGTACAACTGACAGCGTTCATCTTGATATCAACCGTGGGATGTGTATTGTTTGCTTTTCAATATTTTGAGTGCTTGTGCACTGAGATCTCCAGGGCCAGCACTGAAGATAAGAAGCACACAGCCCCGCTGTAGAACTGCAGGTTAGGGCGAGCAATTGTTGTCCCTGCGTGGTTCCAACAAAAATTGTTGAAAAAGAGCACAGCATCAGGAATGTTTGTGCAGTTCCATCCAGAAGATCTGTCACCACGATAATAGTCATCACAGAAACTGTACTCACAGGCGAGAGCGGTGAATAAGACGGTGGAGATGAGGCAACCCTTGGGGTGACCCCTGCGGCAGGAGAAGACGATCCAGAGAATCTCCGCGAGGATGATGAACACCACACCACCGACCCACGTGCCAAGACTCGCCAAGAAGAATTCTGAAACCAAAGACAAAACCAATTGAATTTACCTCCGTCGCGCAGGATCAGCATCTGCTTTCTTTGCGCAAACTTTGAAGTTTTCACATCTGCGTCCTTCCTTATTTCTTGGCAATCTCAGTGTGGATAGCATCTATGAAGCCACGGTTTCGTCGCAAAAATAGGACAAACTGCAACGCGCAGACCCACGACGCGCACTTGGACAAATACGTTCTGTCAAGGCCGAACGCGAAAGAACGCTTCACAACGAATTTTCGCACTGAGCGGATTCGCTCTCAGGGAGTCTGGCCCTCCACGCAAGAGGGAGTAAAATGGCACGCCACTCCTCGAGATTCACAACAGCAAACAAATATTTTCGTCACAAAGAAAACGGGCTAATCAAAGTCTCAACTGCGTCGTGCGGGCACAAATATTTGCTTGACTTTCGTGTTGTTGTTTGGACAAAACTTTATCACCGCGGATCTCGGTTCCCCATTTCAAACAAACAGGTCATAAGTGAGTCCCGTGGCTCGTACACAAGAATGCGAACAATTACTCCAGGATCCACAGGAAACTTGTGGCATAACTCTTTATGTTCCCGTCCACAATATGCAATGCATTCTCTCATGCACACCCGATGATCTGTCTGGTCACGTCAGAAGCCATCTTCACGAGAATATGAAACGACCCACATCTTGGAAGAACAGCCATTGCGTCCCCGCAGCATCGTACACCCGTGAAATGTGAAAGTCTCACCTGACCCCTGTCCTCCATCAACAACCACATGGTCCCACAGAGTGGACAAGCCACGAATTTACGCCGAGACACTTACCGCTGTCTTTGATGTTTTGTCTGTCCCATGTCAGTTCACAGTTTTCATTTCCACCGGTCAGCGTATCGCAGAACTGCCACAGTCCAACGTGGATGTCCTTGATGTTGGCGTCGCTGCCGTCGTGACGAATCCAGTACGGAGAGCCAACCACCGTGCAGGACAATCCCAGCGTCACTCCCAACAGAATCGAGCACAGGATGCTCACACACTGGATACCACCGCTGCTCATTTTGTGAGATCAGGATTTAAACTGCTCTGACACGACACTGAAAACTGCTGTTGCTACACTGATTGATACCAAGTCAAATTTCCGGCTAAATTCTTGCGGATCTGTGTGTCGAACAAACACTGCGGACGTTGACAAATGATGTCCTTTTTTGTGCAATCGCAATGTGATCCGGGTATGATTAAAATCCTGCTGACTGCTAAGTGGAAATAACTCTTCACCACGATGATGCTGGCAAGTCACTGAGTCACAATATTTCGTAAATCTCAATGCTTCTCTGCCCCACAAAACCTATAAATAACCCAAGTACTTTAAACGTAATAGGCGTTGCCGGAGGAAGTATCTTATCCGAATGCTGTCAAACGCTCCTTCTCTCTCCTTTATCAGACCGTGACCAAATATGCACAGGTTTTTCCTTGTTTGGAATCTTCTGTTTACTTCAATACATTCTTCAGTGTTGAGTTGGCGCCCACACCAAATTCACAGCACAAAAGGTCCATGTACGGCCTGTGAACCTCAACAAGTCAAGTCCTTTTCACTCGATGTTCTTTCTTGCGTCCTGCTCAGTCCTGTCTTCGTGTCTGTTGCAAGACTATCGCACTGAAGTGCTTTTACTGCATCACTTGTGTGTAGGAATGTCTTCAGTTCGCAGATGCGGGTCTTTGTCGGGATCGAAAATCTAACCTGGAAAAAGAAATAACATAAAATTGCCAGCATTCCGAGAATCTTTCATCCAAAAATAAAAGCAAGTTTGCAAGTTTTTTTTGTTTTTGTTTTCTTAACCCTTTCTATCAGACCCAGAATCAGGAAGGCGCAACAGGAATCGCTCCAGAGTAACAACAAGCAGGATGAGGTTCTGCTCTTCAGATACCCTCCAGCTCCAGTTCGTGGTCACCAGGTTCACATCACAAAATCGCAGAATTCACACTTTCGCATGATTTCGCTGCGCAATGCTTCAGGAAATGCACATTTCCCACTCAGTTCCAGGGAAATTTTCAGGTGTGTGTCTTCAGAGATAACAATACCCAGTGTGGATGTGAACAAAAGTAGGTACGGAATTCAGTCACAAGTGAGACTGCAAGTACGGGAGGGGCGTCTCAAGATGCTGAGGTTGTGGCGCATCGGATGCAGGCACAAAATGAAACATTCTCTTCACCTTTTTCCCCAAAAGCGCACACGCTCAACTCTCCTGTACTCACGCAAGGCGGCACTGAAGAAGATCAAACAATTCAAACTTAAATGTCGCGCGTGCTTGAAAGTGTGAACAAGCACCTGCGGTCCCCGCCTCGGGAACTGTGCATTATCTGTTCACTGAAGCTGCACCACCGCTGCTCCGATCAATTGAACTATTGATGGGGCAATACATCACGTTTCAGTGGATTGTGCATGCCAAGTGCAAAAACAAAATTTTTTTGATTATTTATCAAGCAGCAATAAAACACGCAAATGCTGAATCTGTTTACCAAAGCCAAACAAACACCTGAGTTTTTTGTCCAGCCACACCCAAAATCACAGAGGAATGTCTCTTCACAATTTTGGGGTGCCTGGTATGCAACGCCGCAATTTGCAAAACACATCTTTATCAGAGTGCCACCACTGGCCTTCACAACAAAGGTGTAAACTTATCTTACCAGGCACAACCCTGTCAATTTATCTCTGTGTTTGTGAAATACAACCCGCATATTCCTTCCGCTCAGAGAGTAAGACAAATATCAACACAGGTCGATCACCTGGGAGATTCCTGGTCTGACGCGGTCCTCTATTGACAACAAACAAATCAATTCGAAACTGGATCGTCTCGCTAAATTTCACACAAGCGATCCAACTTTGGTATCCGACTTTGAAATTTGCTAGTGACATGTTTTGAAACTGGCGCGATTTCATTGCCGAACAATTTGGCAGTGATGTGCCTCGTCTCTCGATTTCTCTCTCGACTGAATTGTGCCAATTCACAGAACTTGGAGAAACCGTAAATGGTCACACCAAACTGCAATTCGCAGCCGATGTTTCATACCATTCTGACTATTTTCAGAAGATGAGATGAAATACTTTGGCCCAAAAAAATGTCCTTTTTTGAATTTCTGGTTTTGGAAAGTACCACAGAAGGTCACATTTGAACTTGTGATGCCTTTTTCTCAGCTGAGTCATTGTGGAAAAGTGATTGGCTTCAGAAAATTACTTCCTGGACTCCCAAGCTTCCATTTCTTTCTTTCTTTTCTTTTTTGAAGAAAAATTTGTTGCCAATTCACCATTTTTGGACTATAAATTCAGGTCAAATTTGTGACAAGCCTCACTGCATGAGAGTGACAACCATCACAACGAATGCGGCCCAACATCTCAAGACAGTGGATCACACGACGCTCCCAACCCATCACAACGCCAACAACCAATTTCCAGTCGTTAATGTCCTGAGATCTAACTGCTCCTGCCTGAAAATGCTGAATATCCGTCAACAGAAGACACAGCTAAATCCGCTCGCTTGTGCCTTTTTAACCAGATCAGTTCCCGTGAAAGGCAATCCGTTGTCAGGTGATCAGTCCTGCAAACTGAGTGGTCACAGCAATCCTCCTCCACATGGGTGTGGTCAAAACTCAAATCAGTAACATTCAGCTGCTTGATTAGAGAAGAAAGAGACAAACCAGGTCAATAGCAAAGCCTTTGTCTCTTTCGCCTGTGAGTCAGTCTCTCCTGTGTTTACATTTGAGCAATATAACCAAACAACCAAAGCAGGCATCCACTACCACCCGAAACTTTTCCCCAACCATGTACCAAATTGCATTGTTCTGCGTAGTTTTACCTGCTGGCATGGAAAACCTCACCACATGATTCTGCTGCCGCAAATGGACATTATTCGAGAAAACAACGCCAATTTGCCTTCGAAAACCAGAAAGACAACAGCTTGCAAAGCTGCATGCGCATAACTCGAGGTAAAATAAACACCTGCGCAAAGTGGTGTGTTTTTCATTGTGAACGCACAAAGCTGCTCCGGTCAACAGATGATGCTGATGATCCACAAAGCTTGATTGCCGCGGAAGTACAGAGAAAGAAATTTGATGTCACTCCGAACAACTTTTCGCTTCTGTTGAACTTGCAATCAGGACAGGGTCTTTTGCGTTTTCCTTTTTTCCCACATTAGAAGGGTGAGAATCAGAACAAGCAAGAATTCTCGGGAAAAATAGCAGAATGAAGTAAATGCTGGGAATCGTTAATCGTTGGAGACATCGCAAAAAAAAAACTCAATTTCTCACAAATTTTGAGCACACAATGACTTCAAATTCTTTGCCTTCGTCAGCATTCAATTCCACAAAAAGCACGCAAGTCTTGCGTGCAGGACATCCATCAGTAGATCTTTCGCATACCTCCGTTGAGAACTGTTTACACACACAGCAGGGTTTTCTCATTTGATCACCTGTCAAAATTCCCTTTGTGCGGTCTATTTTTTATCAGAGGTTTGATCCGATAAACCTGTTTCAATTTGAATCGTATGTGCGAGAAATAAGAGCGAAGATCTTGATTTCCAGCGCAAATGAACACAACTCACTTGTTTCTGGTTCATGGTGCAGCAATGTTGTGTTATTTGGTCGAGGACTGGGCAACTAAGGTGCGTAAATTCTGCAGGTGCAGCATCGCTCTGAAAGAAACATAGGCCTCTATCGTTCAGGATGATGCCTTTGTTGGAACAGACAGACCCAGTTGCTGCGACGTAATTTTTGTTTTCGATCGAGACATGTTCATGTGTGACTGACTGTTTTTTTCTTCTTGGGATCCTGAGAACAGTCGCTGCGCAAACAGAAACATGTAGCAAGCGTTTTATCCGTGCGATAAATTGTCTTTTTTTCAAGCGAGCACATTTTAGTGGCACAGTCTTCTTTCGAAATGGCACTTCTCACAAGTTCGTCTCAGCATTTGCTTTTCTGCAGCCGTGAACACTTTTGCAAGAAATTTACTTTGTGTGCTGTTGTTGGGGAGGGGAGAATGAGAAACTCGCCTGTCAAGAGACTCTGTCCCGATTTGTTCATCGAAGCTGGCAGACAACAGATGTTTCAGTTCAGCCGGCACAGCTCCCTGAATAACAAGAAGACGCTGAATATCAAAAGTGTAATGAACAACAGAAATGAACAAAACGAACAACAGAGCCACCCTCGCACTGGTCTCTCTTGTGCAACGGGCTTGGGAGCAGGTGTGCTTCTCTTGGTTTCTGCGTCTGCTCGAAACAATGACACCAAAACTCTAGCCAAAGTCTTGTTGTCCCTTCCTTCTTGAAGAATGAGACACCTCAAAATGCGACTGTTCACCTTGGTATTCTCACTTTGTCCCATCGGCTGGGCCTCCGAGTCTGAACCTACTTTTTTAGGTGTTGTCTCCTTGTCACTGGTTTCTTCAGAGGCCATTGCCTGAAAAAAAAGCACAAAGAAAAACGCACAAGAATGTAACCTGCCAACTGGAGCAATGGATGGAGTGGAAAGATGCTGAAGTAATTTTCTGAGAAAAACTGACAAACCTGGGCAGAAAATAACAAATTCTTCAGAGTTTCCATCGCGCCATTCCGTTTCCCTGTCTGCGCCGATTCTACCGACTGCAAAAAGATGTGTCCAAAATTGAAAGAACCACAAGTGTGTAGCGTGTGCAGTCAGTGCTATGTTTTGGTGACGAAAACTTTGTTCCAGATTTTTTTCAAAGTTTTCACTGTGGTGGGAAGGATAAATAGCAACACAAGATTTCTGAAAAGCTTTTGGGGAACAACTTTCTGTTTCAACTGATGTTTCGTCCCACCTGTTTCGCACTTTCGATGCAGTCGTTGAGAAACTGGTCGACTAATCTTGAACTGACTCCTTCCGCATCTTTCGTGTCAGAAATTAAAGCTGGGTTGGCATCAACCGGCTTTTTGCTGAAAAAAAAGAGGGTCACTTCTGCAGAAACAAATCAGAGAGTTGTCGAAACGAGTCACAGCTACAGCACTTGGAAATTATTGCGGTTTGCAGCAAGGATTGGATTGCTGACTTACGCCAATGACACGGGAGTTTCCCAGGGTCGGTCACCGTCCAGGATTTCGTCAGTCGCCAGGCTGTCTCGTGTCCGCACCTCCAGCTCAGAAGGCGCGCCGCACGACTCCAACAAGTCCTCCACACTTGCTAAAATAAGGCCTTTTCTTGGGAGATTTTACCCGTGATCAATTGGTCAGACCAAGAAAGTCAACTCGGCGACCCAAGTAAACTTTTCTTTGGTTTCTTGTGGAAGGCTCACAGAAGCTGTACTTTCAACAACGATTGGGTGGGAAGGGGTATCACTGGTCAGCAATGGAACAATTGTGTAGAGCTGCGTGGCACCACGACGCCACAAGGCCGCTCCTCAAAATTCTGTGCCGCACTGGGGATACTGAGTGCCGGGTGGAATTAGATGGCAGCCAAAAGGAATCGCTTCGAACTGCAGAACAAAAGCACACACAAACTACCTGGTTTTGAGCGCTGCTTTGTTGATCTGATGATCTGCTCCGCTTCCAGCGACAGCGCTTCCCGTTCTTCCTTTGTTCTCGCAGAAGATTCTCCAACCCTCATGCCTAACTCTGCTTGCAATGTTTCCAACCACGGGGAAGTCACTACGCTACTTGAGCTCTCCTCGATGTCTTTGATGAGACTATTCAAGTATTCCTTGTGTTTTTCGTTGGTGACGTCAGCCAGTAATTTGGCTGCTGTTTCATCGGTGGAGACCTTGGCTCGATGCTTTCGCCCAGATCGCTGAACTTCGCTGGAGCCAGCTGATTCTATGGACGACACATCAATTGTCAATTTCTTCGGAGAATTCTTGAACGTTGAAGAGAAAACGTCTGTGTTCACTGGTCCCGATCGTTCCAGCCGAACAGCTTCCAACAGGGACAGATTCTCCAGCTCCACCGGGCTCAGAACTCTCCTTCGTCCAACATAGTCGTGGCTCCGCAACAGTTGCCGCAAAACTCTGTTTCTGCCCTGGACAGACTGTAGTTTGCTCTCCAACTTGGTCTTTGCTTGGCCATCACTTTCGACTATGCTGTATCTCACATGGCGGTCGTCTTCCGGAAGTGTTTTGTTTCGCCGAATAACATCGCTTCTGGCTTCCATCCTGGGCCAGCTGGAAAACAGCCTTCGGCTTTCAGTTAGATTTCCTGAAGACGACAACGGGACTTTGACCGGACCTTTATCCGCAGTATTCAATTTGTGCGCGTCACTGGCCCCAGGCACACTGATCCCTGGTGTACGGTGAGCATTTGTGCTTCTAAGTTCGCTCCTGAAACCAACCGTACTTGTCTGTTGTTGTGCTTTCGAGCGCCGCGTTGTCCCATTTGTGGTAAGAAAAGGTTTCGCCCGCAGCAAGACGTCAGTGTTGTCTGTGATGGCGCTATAAATGTCCGCAGCCTTGAAATCCAGTTCATCATTGTCAATCCTGTCAAGAACTCGCTGACTTTCTTCCAAGGTCATCGACACTGCAAAACAAAAGGCAAGACCTGTACAAGAGATGCGCGCGTTTCAAAACTTTCACAGAAGAAGCTGAACGTTTACAGAAATTCCTGCTATTTTGAGATCATACCGTCCAGTCCCACTTGTTTTGGGCGCGTTGGATATTGCTTCCCGCGCCT
>JAAUYG010234930.1_pt1 | contig 11410 bp, 5 predicted proteins | sample 7278091 | NCBI WGS metagenome assembly JAAUYG01 (sample SAMN14350201, study PRJNA611818) | marine sediment metagenome | isolation source: surface marine sediment (0.6m) | place: French Polynesia: Moorea | collected 2018-08 | reverse complement strand
CTTCAGGAAATTGTGCGCCCCAAATATATCGTTTAATCTATCAAATTCTTGGCTTCGATCTAGCCGAAAACATCGCCCAATTAAAACGCCAATTAGCAATTAACTAACTACTCAATTAAATACTTACTACTTGCTACTTATTACTCCTGTACGGGCGAACGGCCCTTCGGGTTCGACACTTTTCTCAACAGCGTGGTTGGACAAGCTGCTTGCGAAGCAGCGTCCCCCACGCTCAAGTCGGGGAACCCGCCCAACGAAAGTGTCTCTCCGTTCGCCCCTAGCCTACTTATTACTTATTACTTATTACTTAACTCATGCTCTTACCTATCTCCGCCTTAGTGGCAACCAGAAACCGTAGTCTGCCTCTTACTAGAATGCTTAAGAGTTTGGCAAAACAAACCTCACAACCCCAAGAAATAATTATTGTTGATGGTTCTAATAATGATGAACCCGAGCAATTGTGCCATCATGAGATTGCTAATTTAGAATCAGAAATTATTTATCATCGAGCAACAACCGTCGGTGCTGCAACTCAACGCAATCAAGCCCTGACTCATGCTACCCAAGATACCATCTGGTTACTTGACGATGACATTATATTGGAGTCAAATTGTCTTGAACGGTTATGGCTGGCTTTAAATAGTGATCGCCGTATCGGAGGAGTAAATGCCATGATTACCAATCAAAAATATCTACCTCCAGGTAAGATCAGCAAACATTTATTCAGGTTCTTACATAGTCGCTCAGAACCTAGTTATGCAGGTAAATGTATTGGCCCTGGGTTGAACTTATTACCAGAAGATAACCCCGATTTACCCTCAGTAGTTCCCGTTGAGTGGCTTAATACTACCTGTGTTCTCTATCGCCGCGAAGCACTTCCCCAACCAATGTTTGCTAGTTTTTTTACTGGCTATTCCCTATTAGAAGATGTCACCCTGTCATTAACAGTAGGTAAACAGTGGAAGCTAGTCAATGCTAGAACAGCCCGTATCTTCCATGACAGTCAACCAGGAGATCACAAAAATAACCCTAGTGTTCTTGCTCAAATGGATTTAGTGAACCGCCATTATGTGATGACGCAAATTTTAGCCAAAGAGACATTGCAAGACTATCTTAAGCTGACAATTTTGCAACTATTTGGTATTGCTGCGTCTTTAGTCTCCTTTAGAGGTTGGTTGAATTTACCCGCTATCCTCTGGGGAAAATTAAGAGCGATCGCCGAAATTATGACCACAGATTATACAAGATTAGAGCGTCAGTAAGAAGTAAGAAGTAAGAAGTAAGAAGTAAGAAGTAAGAAGTAAGAAGTAAGAAGTAGAGATTAGGGGGTTATGAAGCTAATTGCTTTATTAATGGTTGAGTTGAGTCGTATTGTAGAAGGACTGAAAAGTCGTTGGCGCAATATTTACTATCGTTCTTTAGGAATGAAACTAGATGGCTATGTCTGGCTACGCAAGGTAGAGATTCCTCGCAATCATCAATCAATTGCGATCGCTCCTAAATCTGCTTTGGATCGAGGCGTGGTTTTGCTCTGTAATGGAGAGGCTTCTATACAACCCCAGATTTCTATTGGTACAGCTACCTATATCAACCGCAATACTTTTATCGATGCTATCTTGTCAGTTACCATTGGCGAACATTGCGCTATTGGCCCTAATTGCTATATTAGCGATCACGATCACGGTATGGATTTAGAACGGAAACCCCTAGAACAAGCGATGATTGCTCAACCAACTAAGATCGGCGATCGCGTTTGGCTGGGGGCTAAAGTCATTGTCCTCAAAGGTGTAACTATTGGCGATGATGTGATTATTGGTGCAGGAAGCGTCGTCACCAAAGATATCCCCTCCCAAACCGTTGCTGTGGGTATTCCAGCCAAAGTTATTAAACAGCGACAGAGATTAACTGAAGTAATAGGTAAAAGCTACTAATGACTGCACAGACTACGATTGTTTTTACGACTCATAATCGAGCGAACATACTGCGCCAAGCAATTCAAGCTGCTCAGAAACAGAGTGTTGAGGTAGATATTTTAGTTATGGATGATGCTTCTACTGACGAAACGCCAATGATGATGGCCCAGGAGTTCCCCGAAATCCCCTATCATCGTTCTACAGAAAATAAAGGCCCTTGTTATCAGCGTAACCAAGGTATTAAGCTGGCTAAAACCGAAATTGTGTTTCCCCTCGATGACGATTCAATTTTACAGTCGCCCTACACCCTAGAACAAACCTTAGCCGAATTTGATGATCCACATATTGCTGCGATCGCAATTCCTTTTATTAATATCCTTCAGGATCGACAAGTGTGGACAAAAGCACCTGACTGTAATTCAATCTATTTTACCCACGCTTATGTTGCTGCGGCTCATGCCATTAGGCGATCGCCATTTTTACAAGTAGGAGGTTACAGAGAGTTTTTCTTTTATATGGGAGAAGAAGGAGATTTAAGTATCCGTTTATTACAGCATGGTTTTGGAGTCCGTTTAGGTAATGCCGATCCAATTCATCATCTTCAACCCCCAAATCGTATCTCTCCCCGCGCTGATACCTTTGGTCGTCAAAATGATATTTTGTTTGTTCATTGCAATACTCCGTTAATTCTATTATTCCCCTATCTTTTTGGCACTATTTTTAAAGGCATAGTTTTTGGTTTTAAAGTACAGCGTTATTTCTATGTATTTCAAGGATTTTTTAATGGTTTAAAGGTAATTTTTCAACAATCAAATATACGTCAACCAGTATCTTTAAGGTGTTTTAAACTATACCGAAATTTAAAAAAATATCAAGCTATATCTTTCAACAAAATTAAGTTAAGTTTAGAAAAAATTTCCTTGAATTAAATATCATCTTTTACCTTTTACTCCTGTACGGGCGTTAGCGGAGCTCTTCTGAAAGAAGCACGGCCGTTCGCCCCCTACCCTACTCCCTACTCAATCATGTCAAACTCAAATCACCCCAACTGGATCTGTTGTCAATTAGGAGCTAGAGAACATTATGCTATTCCTAGAGTTTTATATCGCCAAGGAAGACTTGAATATTTAATTACAGATACTTGGGTATCTTCTGATTCTCCTTTAAATTTATTACCCAAGTCCTTATTAACTAAGTTACGAGAAAGATATCATCCTGAATTAAGATCTGCTCCTGTCAAAGCCTTAAATCATTCTCTAATTACCTGGGAATTATCTCACTGGCGTAAAAATATCCAGGGTTGGGACAAAATAATTGCTCGTAATTCTTGGTGGCAAGAAGAAGTTTTAAAAATATTATCTAAATCTCATTACTCAGATAATAATATTACTTTATTTGCTTATAGTTATGCGGCACTAGAGTTGTTTAAGTATGCCAAGTCTCAAGGTTGGAAAACAGTTTTAGGACAAATAGATCCAGGTATCATTGAAGAAAAATTAGTAATTAAAGAAACTAAAAAATATTCTTCCCATCAATCTAATTTGCAACTAGCGCCTTTAAAGTATTGGACAGATTGGAGACAAGAATGTACCTTAGCCGATCAAATTATTGTTAATTCAACTTGGTCTAGTCAAGCATTACAACAAACAGGTGTTCCTAATAATAAAATAAAAGTTATACCTTTAGCTTATCAATCATCAGTATCTACAGAAAACTTTAAAAGAAATTATCCCACAAATTTTTCCAATCGACGACCTTTAAAAGTTTTGTTTCTAGGACAAATAATTTTACGCAAAGGTATTAATGCTATCTTTGAAGCTATAGAACTACTAGGCAATAAACCCATCGAATTTTGGTTTGTTGGTCGAGTAAAAATTAACTTACCACGGCACTTAAAACGTCACCCAAAAATCAAATGGGTTGGTACAGTTTCTCGAAGTAAAACTAGCTACTATTATCAACAAGCAGATGTATTTTTATTTCCCACATTTTCTGATGGTTTTGGTCTAACTCAATTAGAAGCCCAAGCTTGGCAATTACCTCTAATTAGTTCACAATTTTGTGGTGCAGTGGTCAAAGATAGAATTAATGGGTTAACATTGCCCAATGTCACAGGCGTTGCGATTGCTAAAGCACTAAATTTTTGTCTTTATAATCCTCAGCAACTCGCCAAATTTTCTCAAGCATCCCATCAAATATTATCGACTTTCAGTTTATCTCAATTAGCTCAAGAACTCCAGCTATTAGATAGTACTGAGAGTATAAAAAAATTTCCTATTTATTATTAAGATGATTCCCTCTAATATTGTTAGAAGACCACACAAAATAGTAACTTCAATCTGGTTAAAACAAGAGTATCCAATTTACCCAATTCTCGGTTTAGCTAGCACAATCGTCGGCACATTTATAGCGATTTTTATCGTTCCAGAAGATACCACTACTCCCGATGCTTTATTTCCCTGTGCTGTAGCGATCGCTTTGGGACTGGCGATCGCTCCTGTAGCTGCCGCTTGTCGTAGTCCCAGAACTCTATTACGTACCGAGCATATCTTGGTTCTTTCTCCGATCTACTGGCTCTTATTAGACTTACTACAACAAGCCTATGCCCTAGAGCGTTTACAACGTAGTAGTATCGCCGGGACATTTTTCAGTATTGGTTTATTTAGCTCAGGAGTTTGGCTGGCAGCCTTAATGCGTCCTTTACCAATGCCCTCATCTTTAGCTAATGCTGCGGATCACCGTTTAAATGCCTCTACTATTTTTAAGCTGATTCTAGTATTTTTTAGTGTTGCCATAATTAAATTTGCCTATCCCACTGATTTTAATCCTGCTTTGATGTTCTTTCATCTGGGTAGCGATCGCTGGTCGGCACCTTGGGCAAGGGAAACCTTAGGAGGTTGGGATTCCTTTATTGACCACTTAGACTATTTTGGTTATTTATTACCCACACTGACTACTTTACTCGCTATCAGAAGTCGTCGTTTAGATCTGCGGGTTGTCACTGCAATCAGTTTATCTTTTGTCATGACTGCTTTTCTGGCTCAAGCAGGAGGTCGCCGAATTATTGGTGTTGTCTTGGGTGCAGCGATTATTTGTTGGGTGTTGGAGCAACAGAAACTAAAAATTAAACAGATGATTATTGCCCTAGTAAGTGTTGCCTTAATTTTGGGCATTATGCAGTGGATGCTGGAAGTCCGTAATGATGGGTTTCAGGTATTACTCCAAGAAGAACAAAAAGAGTTTCAATATCAACACCTGCACATTGACGATAATTTTCTCCGTCTGACTCAAACCATTACTCTAGTGCCAAGATATTATCCTTACGTCTACGAAAAACAAATTATTTTTACTTTAATTCGTCCTATCCCCAGAGTTTTTTGGCCTAATAAACCAGTCGATCCTGGTTTTGATTTACCTACAGCTTTAGGAGTTGAAGGAGTTTCTCTGAGTTATTCGGTAATTGGAGATTGGTATATTTGTGCAGGTTGGATCGGCGTATTTTTTGGGGGATTAATTTATGGTGGATTTGCCAGAATGATCAGTCAATTATTAATTAGAGATACAAAATCTGCTAGTGCGATCGTCTATAGTCTCTGCGCCATGGCTTTGTTTGCTGGATTTCGCTCCATGTTGGAATTAGTGCTGATGAGTTATGCGGTATTAGCTTGGATGTTTATTTCTTGGCTGATTTTACCCAAAAAGAAAAAGATTTCCTAAGGGCAAGTAGGTGAAATTTAATCAGTGAAGAAGCAATAAATACTTATTACTCATTACTCCTGTACGGGCGAAGGGCCCTTCGCCCGTACAGGAGTAATGAGTAATAAGTATTTATTGCTTCTTCACTGATTAAATTTCACCTACTTGCCCTTAGGAAATCTTTTTCTTTTTGGGTAAAATCAGCCAAGAAATAAACATCCAAGCTAATACCGCATAACTCATCAGCACTAATTCCAACATGGAGCGAAATCCAGCAAACAAAGCCATGGCGCAGAGACTATAGACGATCGCACTAGCAGATTTTGTATCTCTAATTAATAATTGACTGATCATTCTGGCAAATCCACCATAAATTAATCCCCCAAAAAATACGCCGATCCAACCTGCACAAATATACCAATCTCCAATTACCGAATAACTCAGAGAAACTCCTTCAACTCCTAAAGCTGTAGGTAAATCAAAACCAGGATCGACTGGTTTATTAGGCCAAAAAACTCTGGGGATAGGACGAATTAAAGTAAAAATAATTTGTTTTTCGTAGACGTAAGGATAATATCTTGGCACTAGAGTAATGGTTTGAGTCAGACGGAGAAAATTATCGTCAATGTGCAGGTGTTGATATTGAAACTCTTTTTGTTCTTCTTGGAGTAATACCTGAAACCCATCATTACGGACTTCCAGCATCCACTGCATAATGCCCAAAATTAAGGCAACACTTACTAGGGCAATAATCATCTGTTTAATTTTTAGTTTCTGTTGCTCCAACACCCAACAAATAATCGCTGCACCCAAGACAACACCAATAATTCGGCGACCTCCTGCTTGAGCCAGAAAAGCAGTCATGACAAAAGATAAACTGATTGCAGTGACAACCCGCAGATCTAAACGACGACTTCTGATAGCGAGTAAAGTAGTCAGTGTGGGTAATAAATAACCAAAATAGTCTAAGTGGTCAATAAAGGAATCCCAACCTCCTAAGGTTTCCCTTGCCCAAGGTGCCGACCAGCGATCGCTACCCAGATGAAAGAACATCAAAGCAGGATTAAAATCAGTGGGATAGGCAAATTTAATTATGGCAACACTAAAAAATACTAGAATCAGCTTAAAAATAGTAGAGGCATTTAAACGGTGATCCGCAGCATTAGCTAAAGATGAGGGCATTGGTAAAGGACGCATTAAGGCTGCCAGCCAAACTCCTGAGCTAAATAAACCAATACTGAAAAATGTCCCGGCGATACTACTACGTTGTAAACGCTCTAGGGCATAGGCTTGTTGTAGTAAGTCTAATAAGAGCCAGTAGATCGGAGAAAGAACCAAGATATGCTCGGTACGTAATAGAGTTCTGGGACTACGACAAGCGGCAGCTACAGGAGCGATCGCCAGTCCCAAAGCGATCGCTACAGCACAGGGAAATAAAGCATCGGGAGTAGTGGTATCTTCTGGAACGATAAAAATCGCTATAAATGTGCCGACGATTGTGCTAGCTAAACCGAGAATTGGGTAAATTGGATACTCTTGTTTTAACCAGATTGAAGTTACTATTTTGTGTGGTCTTCTAACAATATTAGAGGGAATCATCTTAATAATAAATAGGAAATTTTTTTATACTCTCAGTACTATCTAATAGCTGGAGTTCTTGAGCTAATTGAGATAAACTGAAAGTCGATAATATTTGATGGGATGCTTGAGAAAATTTGGCGAGTTGCTGAGGATTATAAAGACAAAAATTTAGTGCTTTAGCAATCGCAACGCCTGTGACATTGGGCAATGTTAACCCATTAATTCTATCTTTGACCACTGCACCACAAAATTGTGAACTAATTAGAGGTAATTGCCAAGCTTGGGCTTCTAATTGAGTTAGACCAAAACCATCAGAAAATGTGGGAAATAAAAATACATCTGCTTGTTGATAATAGTAGCTAGTTTTACTTCGAGAAACTGTACCAACCCATTTGATTTTTGGGTGACGTTTTAAGTGCCGTGGTAAGTTAATTTTTACTCGACCAACAAACCAAAATTCGATGGGTTTATTGCCTAGTAGTTCTATAGCTTCAAAGATAGCATTAATACCTTTGCGTAAAATTATTTGTCCTAGAAACAAAACTTTTAAAGGTCGTCGATTGGAAAAATTTGTGGGATAATTTCTTTTAAAGTTTTCTGTAGATACTGATGATTGATAAGCTAAAGGTATAACTTTTATTTTATTATTAGGAACACCTGTTTGTTGTAATGCTTGACTAGACCAAGTTGAATTAACAATAATTTGATCGGCTAAGGTACATTCTTGTCTCCAATCTGTCCAATACTTTAAAGGCGCTAGTTGCAAATTAGATTGATGGGAAGAATATTTTTTAGTTTCTTTAATTACTAATTTTTCTTCAATGATACCTGGATCTATTTGTCCTAAAACTGTTTTCCAACCTTGAGACTTGGCATACTTAAACAACTCTAGTGCCGCATAACTATAAGCAAATAAAGTAATATTATTATCTGAGTAATGAGATTTAGATAATATTTTTAAAACTTCTTCTTGCCACCAAGAATTACGAGCAATTATTTTGTCCCAACCCTGGATATTTTTACGCCAGTGAGATAATTCCCAGGTAATTAGAGAATGATTTAAGGCTTTGACAGGAGCAGATCTTAATTCAGGATGATATCTTTCTCGTAACTTAGTTAATAAGGACTTGGGTAATAAATTTAAAGGAGAATCAGAAGATACCCAAGTATCTGTAATTAAATATTCAAGTCTTCCTTGGCGATATAAAACTCTAGGAATAGCATAATGTTCTCTAGCTCCTAATTGACAACAGATCCAGTTGGGGTGATTTGAGTTTGACATGATTGAGTAGGGAGTAGGGTAGGGGGCGAACGGCCGTGCTTCTTTCAGAAGAGCTCCGCTAACGCCCGTACAGGAGTAAAAGGTAAAAGATGATATTTAATTCAAGGAAATTTTTTCTAAACTTAACTTAATTTTGTTGAAAGATATAGCTTGATATTTTTTTAAATTTCGGTATAGTTTAAAACACCTTAAAGATACTGGTTGACGTATATTTGATTGTTGAAAAATTACCTTTAAACCATTAAAAAATCCTTGAAATACATAGAAATAACGCTGTACTTTAAAACCAAAAACTATGCCTTTAAAAATAGTGCCAAAAAGATAGGGGAATAATAGAATTAACGGAGTATTGCAATGAACAAACAAAATATCATTTTGACGACCAAAGGTATCAGCGCGGGGAGAGATACGATTTGGGGGTTGAAGATGATGAATTGGATCGGCATTACCTAAACGGACTCCAAAACCATGCTGTAATAAACGGATACTTAAATCTCCTTCTTCTCCCATATAAAAGAAAAACTCTCTGTAACCTCCTACTTGTAAAAATGGCGATCGCCTAATGGCATGAGCCGCAGCAACATAAGCGTGGGTAAAATAGATTGAATTACAGTCAGGTGCTTTTGTCCACACTTGTCGATCCTGAAGGATATTAATAAAAGGAATTGCGATCGCAGCAATATGTGGATCATCAAATTCGGCTAAGGTTTGTTCTAGGGTGTAGGGCGACTGTAAAATTGAATCGTCATCGAGGGGAAACACAATTTCGGTTTTAGCCAGCTTAATACCTTGGTTACGCTGATAACAAGGGCCTTTATTTTCTGTAGAACGATGATAGGGGATTTCGGGGAACTCCTGGGCCATCATCATTGGCGTTTCGTCAGTAGAAGCATCATCCATAACTAAAATATCTACCTCAACACTCTGTTTCTGAGCAGCTTGAATTGCTTGGCGCAGTATGTTCGCTCGATTATGAGTCGTAAAAACAATCGTAGTCTGTGCAGTCATTAGTAGCTTTTACCTATTACTTCAGTTAATCTCTGTCGCTGTTTAATAACTTTGGCTGGAATACCCACAGCAACGGTTTGGGAGGGGATATCTTTGGTGACGACGCTTCCTGCACCAATAATCACATCATCGCCAATAGTTACACCTTTGAGGACAATGACTTTAGCCCCCAGCCAAACGCGATCGCCGATCTTAGTTGGTTGAGCAATCATCGCTTGTTCTAGGGGTTTCCGTTCTAAATCCATACCGTGATCGTGATCGCTAATATAGCAATTAGGGCCAATAGCGCAATGTTCGCCAATGGTAACTGACAAGATAGCATCGATAAAAGTATTGCGGTTGATATAGGTAGCTGTACCAATAGAAATCTGGGGTTGTATAGAAGCCTCTCCATTACAGAGCAAAACCACGCCTCGATCCAAAGCAGATTTAGGAGCGATCGCAATTGATTGATGATTGCGAGGAATCTCTACCTTGCGTAGCCAGACATAGCCATCTAGTTTCATTCCTAAAGAACGATAGTAAATATTGCGCCAACGACTTTTCAGTCCTTCTACAATACGACTCAACTCAACCATTAATAAAGCAATTAGCTTCATAACCCCCTAATCTCTACTTCTTACTTCTTACTTCTTACTTCTTACTTCTTACTTCTTACTTCTTACTTCTTACTGACGCTCTAATCTTGTATAATCTGTGGTCATAATTTCGGCGATCGCTCTTAATTTTCCCCAGAGGATAGCGGGTAAATTCAACCAACCTCTAAAGGAGACTAAAGACGCAGCAATACCAAATAGTTGCAAAATTGTCAGCTTAAGATAGTCTTGCAATGTCTCTTTGGCTAAAATTTGCGTCATCACATAATGGCGGTTCACTAAATCCATTTGAGCAAGAACACTAGGGTTATTTTTGTGATCTCCTGGTTGACTGTCATGGAAGATACGGGCTGTTCTAGCATTGACTAGCTTCCACTGTTTACCTACTGTTAATGACAGGGTGACATCTTCTAATAGGGAATAGCCAGTAAAAAAACTAGCAAACATTGGTTGGGGAAGTGCTTCGCGGCGATAGAGAACACAGGTAGTATTAAGCCACTCAACGGGAACTACTGAGGGTAAATCGGGGTTATCTTCTGGTAATAAGTTCAACCCAGGGCCAATACATTTACCTGCATAACTAGGTTCTGAGCGACTATGTAAGAACCTGAATAAATGTTTGCTGATCTTACCTGGAGGTAGATATTTTTGATTGGTAATCATGGCATTTACTCCTCCGATACGGCGATCACTATTTAAAGCCAGCCATAACCGTTCAAGACAATTTGACTCCAATATAATGTCATCGTCAAGTAACCAGATGGTATCTTGGGTAGCATGAGTCAGGGCTTGATTGCGTTGAGTTGCAGCACCGACGGTTGTTGCTCGATGATAAATAATTTCTGATTCTAAATTAGCAATCTCATGATGGCACAATTGCTCGGGTTCATCATTATTAGAACCATCAACAATAATTATTTCTTGGGGTTGTGAGGTTTGTTTTGCCAAACTCTTAAGCATTCTAGTAAGAGGCAGACTACGGTTTCTGGTTGCCACTAAGGCGGAGATAGGTAAGAGCATGAGTTAAGTAATAAGTAATAAGTAATAAGTAGGCTAGGGGCGAACGGAGAGACACTTTCGTTGGGCGGGTTCCCCGACTTGAGCGTGGGGGACGCTGCTTCGCAAGCAGCTTGTCCAACCACGCTGTTGAGAAAAGTGTCGAACCCGAAGGGCCGTTCGCCCGTACAGGAGTAATAAGTAGCAAGTAGTAAGTATTTAATTGAGTAGTTAGTTAATTGCTAATTGGCGTTTTAATTGGGCGATGTTTTCGGCTAGATCGAAGCCAAGAATTTGATAGATTAAACGATATATTTGGGGCGCACAATTTCCTGAAG
>JAAUYG010120317.1_pt1 | contig 11412 bp, 11 predicted proteins | sample 7278091 | NCBI WGS metagenome assembly JAAUYG01 (sample SAMN14350201, study PRJNA611818) | marine sediment metagenome | isolation source: surface marine sediment (0.6m) | place: French Polynesia: Moorea | collected 2018-08 | reverse complement strand
GCTATTAGCTATCAGCTTTCCGAGTCAACTTGTATGTTCTATTCAACTCAAACGCAGTAACTCAATCAGCTGACTGCCTGACACAAGTATCTCAAAGTCTTGCTCTGTATAGATTATGTTTTTTTGCTAAAAAGCTCTTTTCTGATTAAGCGATTGCGCTCCGCGCAGTGGCAAAGCCAATCGCGTCATAAGTATTGATATATCGTACTTAAAAAATCAGATTTTCACGAAAACACTTGGATTGACACAGATATGTCAGGCAGTCAGCTCAATCAGTCTTCATGATGCACAAATGGTACAGCAACAAGTACTCCCTGCGCATTACCTATCTGGACTTTTAAGCCTTCCCCTCCAGCTTTAGTACGGACATATCCTAAGCCATAACAACCATCAGGAGTATCGGTATAACTAGTTAACACTCCTACCTTACTATCTTCGATAGTGATCGGTGTTTGGGGTGCAACAGATTGACTAAGCTTAATTCCCCAAAGTTTTTGTTTGACTCCTTGATAAGTATTTAAACGAGCAATGGTTTCTTGACCTATATAACAGCCTTTTTCAAAAGAAATAGTCTGCCAAAGTCCTGCTTCTAAAGGGTTGTAGTCTTCGGTTAATTCTCGATCTGGTATTGGTCTACCTTGTTGCACTCGCCAACTTTCCCACAGGCGATCGCCAAAAGGAATTACCCCCATCTCAATCAATTTTGACCAAACTGCACCTGCATTGTGCCTTTCTAAAATTAGCGTATATCCAGGAGTTGCTAAACCACTCCCCACAGCTATTCGCACAGGAACATCCGCAATAGTTACTAGATAGTGATTTCTTGCATGGGGATCTCCCAAATTTTGCTGAGGAATTGCCTCTGTAACTAGAGAAGATAATAAAGTACTGCTTTGTGTACCAATTAAACTAAATACCGTTGATTCTTCTGAAACATCAGTTAATTCAACTTTATCAAAGGGGAAAATAAAGCGATCCAGCCAGGTTAATAATTGCTCTCGACGATTAGGCGACACTAAGACTAATACCGCATCTTCGGTAACATAAGCTGTAGCCAAGTCTAAAGTACGTGCAGTAGAAGTAACAAATACAGTATCGCAACCTTGTCCTGACTGTAATTTTTCAAAGTCATTAGTACTTTGGTTATGAAGATAGCGCAGACGATCCTCTCCTGTAATTTTTAGTACTCCCCAGTGAGAGCGATCGCATATTGCTACACCATTATTAATCGCTTCTAAAGCCTCATTATCATTGTTAAAACTAAGAACAATTCCTGTTTCGTCGAAAATTGCTCCTGCTGATTCTTGAACTTGTTTTAATTCCATGATTTTTATTAAATTATTCGACAACTTTTAATTACTGATTAGGTGATTAGGTGATTACTGTTTCTGTTTAGGAAGAGTATTAAAAACTTTTCTAACTGATTGTTGTGCTTTTGATTCTAATAATTGCCAGTCTACTTCCCCTGCATCGTCGATTAATCGCGTATCTACATCTACAGGATAAGCACCCTCGTCTTCTTGGCTAAAAATGTGTTGAATTGGCTCATATTCTAAGAAACAAACTTTATAACAAAGCTCCCAAACATCAATCTCAACTTGATATCCTGGGCGAGTTAAACAAAGATGATAACCAGGAATTGGTACAGTTACTTCTTTGTATGTTCCTTTCCAGTTGGATGATTCGAGTTCTTTGCGGATATTATCTACTACCCGCAACATTGCAGGTTGCATCAGTATTTGCGCTTGTTCCCAAGCCAGCCTATTTTTAAAAGTTGGTTTCATTGATGATTTTGCTTTTGCTCCCTATTCTGATTGTAGGGTTCTGTGGACATCGGGCTTTAGTTAAATCTTGATTTTTATGATTTGATGATTGGAATTGCTGAATTCATCGATTAAATTGCTGACGGAGTTGTTTAAGATATTTAAAGAAGAAATTAAATCTAAAAAGGAAAATTATGGTTAACCTAGCTGTCATTGACTACGAGATGGGAAATCTTCACTCTGCGTGTAAAGGTTTAGAAAAAGCAGGTGCAGTTCCTCGAATCACTAGTTCTCCTCAAGAGATTTTGGCGGCTGATGCTGTTGTTTTGCCTGGAGTGGGAGCTTTTGATCCCGCGATGCAACACATTAGAGAACGTAACTTAGAAGAACCGATTAAAAAAGCGATCGCTTCAGGAAAACCTTTTTTGGGTATTTGTTTGGGTTTACAAATTTTGTTCGACGGTTCAGCAGAGGGAACAGAAAGAGGTTTAGGAGTTATTCCTGGTATTGTGCGTCGTTTTAAAAGTGAGCCCAACATCACTATTCCCCAAATGGGTTGGAATCAATTAGAACTGATTCAGTCTCAACTTACTTTGTGGCAAGATTTACCTAAAGATCCTTATGTTTATTTTGTTCACTCTTTTTATGTCGATCCTGTAGATAAGAGTGTTGATGCAGCTACGGTGACTCACGGCTCACAAACTGTGACAGCAGCGATCGCTCGTGATAATTTGCTAGCAGTACAGTTTCACCCTGAAAAGTCTTCTGACAATGGGTTACAGATCCTCTCTAATTTTGTAACTATGGTCAAAAATCAGCAGAATCTGCTAATTAGTCGCTAATTCTACCCTAGATTAAAATTGTCATGATCTAGCATCGAAAGCTGAGATTTTGATTAATCAGCTGTCATCTCAATTAACAAAAGTTTGATTGTTATTTTCTAGTGCTAATCAGAATCTGAACCTTGTTCAATTAATCCCATAACCAACTTGAAAGCTTAAAAGAATATTGCGCTATGTTACGATGTAGCTGTTTATATTAATATATGTTGCCAAATTATTGCTTCGTCAGCTATGTTATGCATAGTAATTTTGAGATAGTATTTTGCTTGTCAAGAGGATTTATGTTGATTTTAATTTGTAGTCTATTGCTTTCTTTCTTTGGAGGTTTTTTACTAGCAATAAATGTGCTGGAAGAGAAAAAATATCAGCAAAAATTAATATCATTTCCTTTGTCTAGAAATTTTATTTCGTCATTAAATAACACAAATCGTACTTTTTCCTTAACATCTTTAGTTCTATTTGTATTTTTTCCTCCCCAGGAAATATCTACTAATTCAGCATCTAGAGATTAAATTGTTATTAAATTATTACTAATGTTGAATCTCAATTATTTGCTTCTTGAAAGATAGTAGGTACAAGTTGCTAATCCTAAAAATTTTCTATTTTAATTTATCCCACTATCTAAAATAGCGAAATACCTGTATAGTAATTGTTCTAAGATCATAAAATAGAAAATTAGATTCTATACGGATAAAATAAGAATAATATAGCTTTTAGCTTAATCTTGATTTTGGCAACTTCCACAACCTCAAGAATGCTTGATTTGGGCTAATTTCAAATATATTATCTTTAAATTAATTTAGGAAAATCTATGACAGCAACATTTTTTTGTGAATATAAGCCAGGTTTAGAAGGTATTCCTGCTACAAAATCTAGTATTAGTTCTGTTGATGGTCAGAAAGGAATTTTAGAATATCGCGGTATTGCGATCGAACAATTAGCTAAACAGGGTAGTTTTTTAGAAACTGCTTACTTACTAATATGGGGTAAACTACCCAGCAAACAACAGCTTCAAAAATTTCAAACTGATATTATTTATCATCGCCGCATTAAATATCGTATTCGGGACATGATGAAATGTTGTCCTGAGACTGGACATCCCATGGATGCTCTACAAACATCAGCAGCAGCCTTAGGTCTATTCTACGCTCGTCGGGCATTAGATGACCCTGAATATATTAGAAAAGCAGTAGTACGTATTCTGGCTAAAATTCCCACAATGGTTGCGGCGTTTCATCAAATGCGTCGGGGAAATGATGCTATTAAACCCAACGATAATCTTGATTATGCAGCCAACTTTTTGTATATGCTTACGGAGAGAGAACCCCATCCTTTAGAAGCACAAGTCTTCGATGTTTGTTTAACTCTTCATGCAGAACATACGATTAATGCCTCGACTTTTTCGGCAATGGTAACTGCTTCGACTTTGACCGATCCCTATGCGGTGGTAGCTTCTGCCGTTGGTACTTTAGCAGGGCCTCTTCATGGAGGTGCAAATGAAGAAGTGCTATCAATGTTAGAAGACATGGGTTCAATTAATAATGTTCAGTCTTATGTCGAAAATCTCATTGCCAACAAGCAAAAAATTATGGGTTTTGGACATCGAGTTTATAAAGTCAAAGATCCCAGAGCAACGATCTTACAAGAATTAGCTGAAAAGCTATTTGACGAAACAGGACACGATCACTATTATGATCTGGCTTTAGAACTAGAAAAAGTTATTGAAGCAAAATTAGGACACAAGGGCATCTATCCCAACGTAGATTTTTATTCTGGTTTGGTTTATCGAAAATTAGGTATTCCTAGCGATTTATTTACGCCCATTTTTGCGATCGCTCGTGTCGCTGGCTGGCTAGCACACTGGAAAGAACAACTGGCAGTAAACCGTATTTTCCGTCCAACTCAAGTTTATACGGGAGAACATAATGCTCCCTATATTCCTATGGAAGAAAGATAAATTAGGGGATGAGAAATAATTCAATTAAAGAATGAGGGATGAGGATTAAATTATTTCCTTTGCCCTCTATTGGTCTGACCACTAATTCATAAATTATCTTTCTAAAGAGTGTTGGTTAGATAAGAAAAAATTGTTAAGATTTGTAGCATGGCAAATTCAAGGCTACAGAAACTAGGCAACTATCTTCGTCCCTACTGGCGAACAGTTTTATTAGGAACGATCGCTTTAGTGATTGTTAATGCATTGGGGGTTTATATTCCCCTATTAATTCGAGACAGCATTAACCAACTAGAGGGAGAATTCAGTTTTGCTCAATTATCTCGTTCAGCGTTATGGCTGTTGCTTCTTGCGGCGGTGATGTGGGGATTTCGGATGTTGTCCCGTGTGTCTATTTTTGGTGCAGGGAGACAAGTCGAGTTTGGTCTTAAACAAGGAATTTTCAGGCATTTACTCACCATTGAACCAGGGTATTTTGCTGACAATACATCGGGAGATTTAATCAACCGCGCCACCAGTGATGTAGATAATATTCGTCGTTTGGTGGGGTTTGCGGTGTTGAGTTTTGTCAATATTATCTTTGCCTACGCCTTTACTCTTCCTGCCATGTTGAAGATTAACGTGCGACTTACCTTATTGGCGATCGCCGTCTATCCAGTTATGTTAACGACGGTACAGTTATTTAGTACTAAGCTACGTCGCTATCAACAAGAAATTCAAGAAAAACTTTCCGATCTTAGTGAGCTAATTCAAGAAGACATGAGTGGTATGGCTTTGATTAGGATTTACGCTCAAGAAGCTCAAGAAAGATTAGCTTTCAAGCAGAAAAATCAGAAGCTATTAGAGGCAAATTTGAAGCTAGCGAGAACCAGGAATTTTCTTTTCCCCGTCATTGAAGGGCTTGCCAACATTAGCTTATTAATTCTCTTGTGGTTGGGTACAGGAGCGATCGCCAATGGACAAATCAGCGTTGGTGACTTTATTGCCTTAGCATTATTTGTCGAACGATTAGTCTTTCCCACCGCTTTGTTAGGCTTTACCATTACCGCTTATCTACAGGGAGAAGTCAGTATTGATCGCGTGGAATCTATTACAAAGGCTGAACCCAAAATTAAAAATATTCCTAACCCCATTGTTTTACCTCAAGAAGAGATTAAGGGAGAAATTACCGCCCGTCATCTTACCTATACCTATCCAGGTTCTCATACCCCTGCACTATATGATTTAAACTTTACTATTAAGCCTGGAGAAACCGTTGCTATTGTGGGAACAATTGGTTCGGGTAAGTCTACTCTGGCTAATGCTATTCCGCGTCTATTAAATGTGCAGTCAGGAGAATTATTTTTAGATAATTGCGATATTACTAAATTAGATCTGGCTACCTTAAGAAAAGCGATCGCTTATGTACCCCAAGATAGTTTTTTATTTAGTGCTAGCATCAAAAACAATATTCGCTATGGTGAGCCTTTAAGCGAAACTCCTGAAGTTGAATTAGCAGCAAAGCAAGCCCAAATTCATGCTGAAATTCTCACTTTTCCCCAAAAATATGAAACTTTAGTTGGTGAACGGGGAATTACTCTTTCTGGTGGACAAAGACAGCGTACTTCTCTGGCTAGAGCTTTATTGACAGATGCTAAAGTCTTAATTTTAGATGATGCTCTTTCCAGTGTGGATAACGAAACTGCAACTAGAATTCTTAATAGTTTATCTCCCACCAGAGCTAAAAAAACCGTAATTTTTATTTCCCACCAGTTATCCGCAGCAGCCACTTGCGATCGCATTTTGGTTATGGATGAAGGCAAGATTGTGCAAAATGGCACTCACGAAGCTTTAGTACAGGAAACAGGATTATATCAATCTCTGTGGCAACAACATCAATTACAAGAAGTGTTGAATTGATAATATTAATGACGATAGTATGCTTGATGTGAATTAGCTTCGTTCTGACTAACTAGTTTTGAGTAAATACGGTTTTGCTATTGTTTATCATCCCGATTATGTTGCACCATTGCCTGATGCTCATCGGTTTCCCATGCCAAAATTTAAGATTTTACGGGATTTGTTACTTAAAGATGGGGTGATAGTACCACAACAAATTTATCAGCCAAAACTACCCGATTTAGAGTTAATTCAGCTAGTACACACTCCTGAATACGTGCAAGCATATTGCAATGGAACTTTAGAATCTAAAGTGCAGCGTCGTATTGGTTTACCCTGGAGTGCAGCACTAGCTCATCGTACCCGTATTGCTATCGGGGGAACTATTTTAGCTGCTAAACTGGCTCTTGAGTATGGCTGTGCTTGTAATACTGCTGGGGGAACTCATCACGCTTTTCCCAGTTATGGATCGGGATTTTGTATCTTTAACGATCTGGCGATCGCATCTCGCGTTTTACAACATCAAGGTTTAGTCAACAAGATTTTAATTGTCGATCTAGACGTACATCAGGGAGACGGTACAGCTTGGATCTTTAAAGATGACGATAGTGTCTTTACTTTTTCGATGCACTGTGAAGCTAATTTTCCTGGGAAAAAGCAACAGAGCGATCTTGATGTTCCCTTACCCATTGGCTTAGATGATGATGGTTACCTACAAATTCTCGCCAGTCATTTATCAGATTTGTTGAGTCAGGTAAAACCAGACCTAGTATTATTTGATGCAGGGGTAGATACTCACGCAGGGGATCGCTTGGGTAAATTATCCCTTACCGACTGGGGAATCTATCGCCGCGAAAGAATGGTTTTAAGTACCTGCAAAGCTGAGGGTTATCCTGTTGCTAGTGTAATTGGTGGAGGCTATGGCAAAGATATATCTGCTTTAGTTTATCGTCATTCTCTATTACATCGTGCAGCACAAAAAGTTTATTCAATCAATTAGGCGATAAATTAAATACCCAATCGTGACAAGTTAAGACAAAATTGAATTAGTCAACTACTATACAAGCGTGTTTAGTTAATTTTTGAACACTATATACAGAGTCAAGCTAATTAATATTACAATTGCCAAGCAAGACATTTTATCAACTAGAAATCACTCATTATACCTCAACAGCTAAAAGCTAAAAGCTAAAAGCTAAGAGCTAAGAGCTATTTGACAAACAACACACAACGAGATTCTTGTCACCAATGTTAAATACCTGACAGCTTACTTGAATCCTTTCACTCTATCTTTTTCTAGATGAAAATTTTTGGAGTCAAAGCTAGCATGAAAAATTAGTATTTTAAGAGTTATCTATGCCAAAGATTACAGAAAGAGCTATTCAACTAAAACAGATGCTAGTAGATTTTATCTATGATGCTGAAGGAGAAATGGCGGTTGCGCTAGAAACCTACGCCGCTGAAAAAGGTAAGAAAAATAATTATGGTATTAAACAGCAAAGTATAACTGTCGATCGCTTTATTACAGAAGGAAAAGTAGGAGATAAAACTCCTTTAGAACTATTTTTGCAACAAGCTACAGATTTAACAACAGATGATATTAATATTTTAAACCTTTGGCATAATAATTTTATTGGCTTATTTGAAATTCAGGAAATTCAAGATAATTCTTATCAGTTAATGAACTGGTTAACCGCCAAAAACTATCAAGTTTACGGACATGCTGAAATGCCAGAGAAGGAAATAAGTAGATGGCAGCCAGGAGAAATTATTTTAACTATTATCGCTCCTTTAAAAGAATTTGAATGGTTTTTCTTTAGCGATCGCATTATTAAAGGTAGATTGAGTCAACCGAAATTAGCCGTGGCGATCGGCGAATTTCGAGATAACTATCCTGATTCTCTTTATGCCGATGCTCCAGAATTATTAGAACAAGCATGGGAATCTGTCGCTGTATATCATCAAGAATTTGTCGATTATATGGGAGCAGCCAGTTTAACTTTGCCTGGCTATAAGTTAAATCAAAAAATTGCTGAACTACAGCAAATAATGAGTAAAAAAAGATTAGCTGAAGCGGGTATTGATGACTCTAAATCATTATCAGAAATGTTAGCAGAATCAGGAACAGATGAAACCGAATTCACCGAAGCTGCTACCGATTTAGGTGCGGATGCCACCGCAGTTGCTAACATTATTAAAAATAAAAATAAACTGTCGATGGTAACGCCCAAAGTCGACTTGCCTCCAGAAATAAAGCAAGCTGAAGCTGTTACTGTCTTTTCTCATCCGCGATGGGGTCAAATGTTTTTACCTACCTATCAAAAGTTTACTGATGTATTAGCCAGCGAAAACCCAGAAAGCCAAGAAAATAGTAACCTTTTTATTCGTAAATATTTGGAACAGCCCGAAGCTAATTATTATGTCTGGCAACAACTCCAAAAACAATATCCCCAAGCTTTAGAAAAACTCTTGCAAAACTATAGCGAGCAACCAAGCTTTAATTTAAAAACAGATTTAGATAAACTATTATTAAAATACAATAAACCTTCAACTCCTCAGTTACCATCAATAGCTAGTGTACCGATACATTTAAATAATCTTTTTGAAGCAGCAGTAGCACAGGTACAAAAAACTAAATCTAAAACCAAATCTAAAACCAAGAAAACCAAGAAAAAGAAAGGGTTTTCCTAAAAAAAAGGGGCGTTTTCTACAACGTCCCCACTACTACTACTACTATATATTTATGAATGAATGAATGAAGGAATGCTAAATTTGGCATCAATTACACTTAAACTAAGCAGCGCGGCGAGTAATTAAACCCCAAATAAATATTAGTAACATTGCACCAAGAACGGCAAATATAATACTAGGAATAGTTAAGGCTCCAACAGAGGCGGCAGCTGCCCCCGAACTCCCCAGCAAAGCCTGACCGATGTATCCTCCAACTAAGGCTCCCAAAATACCTAAGCCAATAGTAGCAATAATTCCACCACCTTGATGGCCAGGATAGATTAATTTTGCCAATGCACCTGCAATCAATCCTAATACTAACCAAGCTAAAATACCCATATCTTGCTCCTTAAATTTTTAATTATTTATGTTTTTACTTTGTTGTAATTAGGATATCAATTTTATATAATCAGTTCTTCTATCTAAAAGCTGATATTGTGTATCTATCAAAGTAAATAGAGCAATTTAAATTATTTTCAGTTGTTAAGTAATATTAAGAAAAGCCAGTCACACTTTTAAAGTATAACTGGCTAAATATCTTGGTTAACCTGTCAGTAAATTGTCAACAAATTGTCAATATGTCGAACTTATCTACTAAAAATTAAGCATTAAGTTTATCTAAGTTCACTTTGACGACTTTATTTTTTTCTGCTTCAGCTTTGGGTAAAGTTAGGTGAAGGATACCATTTTTATATTCGGCTTTAACTTCAGTGTTTTGAATCCGCACTGGCAGAGGGATGACTCGTTGGAAACTACCATAACGGAACTCGGAACGGGTTTTACCTTCAGCTTCAGATTTAATTTCAGATTTGCGTTCTCCAGAAATAGAAATACTTTTTGCTCTTGCTTCTATGTTAATATCAGCAGGCTTCATTCCAGGTACTTCTAATTTGAGAATTAAAGCATTTTCAGTTTCACTAAGTTCAGCAGCAGGAATGTGAGAAAAATTGCCAAATTCTCTGGAAGAAGTAGAGGGCAAAATATCATTAAACACACGATTTAGTTGACGTTGTAAAGAGTCCATTTCTGACCAGGGACTATAACGAACTATTGCCATAATTTTAAGCTCTCCGTAACTATTTTTTATTTTTATTTTTTTTCTGGCTTTGATTATTATTTTATGGAAGTTTTTTAGTGGTTGGAAGTGTGGTTTATTGCCCTTTTTAGTAGCGTTTCCTGCCCGAATAAACTGTTTCGGAAAACCCAACCTGCGATCAAATTACCAATCACAATTACTTTGTTTACTTTGTTTCTATGTTGATACCTGAAAGATGTTCTATTTTTTCTTCAACTTGAATGACTTGTGCAGCTGGGGTAAATACCGTTAATCCTTGAGGGATACATTTAACTTCAATGGGAGTCTTGCCAATAATCTCGCCATCCAAAACAACCTTTTGTGGTGGATCGGTTGTTACTTTTACCCAACTAGTTCGCAAGTAACCAATATCATCCCTTTCTGCGGCTTCGTCGTTACTAGCACTTTGCAAAAGATGATAAGAAATAGCGATCGCACTTGCTCTGGTTTCTGGGGCAATAATAGTTATGTCTAGTAAACCATCATCATAAATTACTCCTGCCGGACCATGTGCTAATACGGAAGTAGGAGGTGCTGCATTAGCAATAGTGACCGCGTTAGCTTTAACTGTGATGATTTTGTCATCGGTTTCGATCTTGGTTTCAAACTTATCAAATTCCCGTAGCTGTTTTAATCCCGATAACACATAAGCCAACATTCCCAAACGGTTTTTTGCTTCGCGATCGGCATCCTCTACAGTTTCTGCCTCAAAACCGATTCCTGCTAACAAAACCATTGGCTTGCCGTTACATATTCCCGCATCAACCTTTTTGGTTACACCATCGACAATTACCTTGCAAGCCGCTTCTATGGTATCGGGGATCTCCAAAGCATTGGCAAAAGCATTAGCCGTCCCCCTAGCGATCGCACCTAAGGGAATATCCTTACCTACCAAAGCTTCCGCTACTGCAGAAATAGTACCATCCCCTCCAGAAGCAATAATTATCTCGGCGTTGTTTTCTAATGCTTTTTGGGCTAATTCACCTCCACTATCCTCTTTGGTAGTGAATTGAATATCTAAGTCAAATTCTGATTTTAAAATACTTTTAATAGTAGCTAAGGAATAAGAATTAAATAACATCCAAAAATAGACAGAGTAATGATAGTGTGAATCTATCTAGTGACCAAATTCTAAGAGAGATGAATCCCTATCGAGCTGAAGTAGAACAG
>JAAUYG010072994.1_pt1 | contig 11412 bp, 7 predicted proteins | sample 7278091 | NCBI WGS metagenome assembly JAAUYG01 (sample SAMN14350201, study PRJNA611818) | marine sediment metagenome | isolation source: surface marine sediment (0.6m) | place: French Polynesia: Moorea | collected 2018-08 | reverse complement strand
GTAGTAGTAGTAGTAGTAGTAGTAGTAGTAGTAGTAGTAGTAGTAGTAGTAGTAGTAGTAGTAGTAGTAGTAGTAGTAGTAGTAGTAGTAGTAGTAAGTAATGGTAGTAGTAGTAGTAGTAGTAGTAGTAGTAGTAGTAGTAGTAGTAGTAGTAGTAGTAGCTGTTGTTGTTGTTGTAGTAATACAGTACAACTACAACTAATACTACCCAAAAAGGCCAAGTCCGTATAACCCCTCATCTCTATATCTTACCATACCTGTACCGGCTTTTCTCCAATGACCTCTGCTATGTACTGTGTGTGGGAGAACCTGGGAGGCATATCGTCCACATCTTGAACCTGTATTATGAGCTGGTTAGAACTGGACAATGGAGGATCGCCAGCGTCCTGCAGAGTAAACATAAAATCAAAATGGTATAGTCTTAGCGCAACAGTTGCATAATTGGGGATTTCACAAAAAAAAAAAAATTCCATATGCTGAGTGGCATTTAATTCGCCTAGCCCGATTCCCATTTTCAACAGACCCAGGCAGACCTATTGGAACCGTTTTCCCACAGAAACGGTTAATGTCAGTTACAAAGTGATCAACTCTGTTGTTAGAAGACAGTCACTAACCCTAGCTGTGACTTGCAGTTTGTATATCCGCGGTCCCTGCTCGTAATCCAACGGTGTTAGAAGGTACAGCTTGCCCCCGTCATCGAAATAGAACGCTCTACCTGGACTGGGTCTGGATGTCTCCAGGGCTGTGACGGCCTAGGATAGACGTCTCGGGATCATTGCTACTGTTTGACAATGTGCCACTTCGACAGTATGTTCAACATGTTGAACGTGCTGAACATACCGTTGAAGTTGCATATTTTCACGGTTGGGTGAACAACACGGCTTAAACTGACACAGAACTGACGCCCTGATGGGTCGTAAGACTTATTCCAGTATTGCTTCATGCAGCCTGGGGGAATGTAAGACTTAGTTGCGGTTTGCCTCATGGGATTGTAAGGCTTCGTCCACCATTGCGTCATAAGGCTTGGGGCTGTATGAATTGCTTTATGTTGAAATAATAAATTAAATTAATATTTTGCGCTACCAGCAAATATGTAATAACTGCATCCATAGACAATCATGAACTTTGAGGTAAGCATTCATCAAACTCGCACATGTGTCGTGTCAATGCTAACTGATCAAGGGAAGAAATGGAAACCCAAAGAATAACATGTAATTTATTTTAAAAATACCCCCACCCCCACCCCACTTCCATCGCGCCTCCGATCCGAAGGTTTTCCGAAGGTAAAAGTCATTCCTGATAGTAGCAAAAAACTTCCCTGGTAACTTAGTAGGGAAAGGATTTCAAACCTCGATTTCAATGCTGTGTGTGAGAAAGTATGGCAGTAAGTCTGTGCTATCATCCATCTCGACTGTGTACAGCAATGAGCCCACAGTTGTATTCTGGAAAGACGTGTTAACTGTACACTCTAGTGCATCATCCTAATCAGAATAATCAGAATCTTGGACAATAGCCAGGGTTCTCTTCCTGTGGCTGTTTTGTGCGCATGCGTGGATAACCGTTTAGGCCAGATTGAACGTGTTTAGTTATTAAGCGTACGTCTAAATGCTTGTCAAACACGTTTGATTTGGACTACATTGCCATCCGTGCGCACGTATTAGCTACAGAAACATATTCAGTTTACTGTTGGTTATGATGTTTTGAAATCTTGGATAAATGATCATTTCTTTCTGGCTGCCTGTAACTATGTTTCTGAACGCATGATAAGAAATAGATGATAATAAATTCAAACTAGGAAAGACATAATTAAAGAACTCACCTGTATAAAGCAGGGGCAAACAAACACAGAGAAAAAATATCTATTACGAAGTCTTACCAGTTACCATTAAGTATTCGCCACATACTGTTTGGTTGTTGTTACTCGATACTGCTAAAAGAATCGCAATTCCTTTAGGCTTTATTTTAAGAGTTTCTCAAACGTATATACCTCCAGAACATCTAGAGTTGCCGGAAGGTTGACAAACGCCGGCGGGTCGTTCATGTCAAGAATATGGACACCGATCGTGATGCCGACCGAATATGGAATCTTTGGGATAGAAAAGATTGAAGGCTTGCCTTGAACGTCTAGATGCAAGCTAATAACCACAATTATTATATACCTAAAATCCTCCTACACTTTACAATTGGAACGATCGTGCAATGAATATTGATCGTGCAAAGTATTTGAAGGATGACCATTTTTCGTTTATCGCACTCTGACGCCGACGCATCACGTAATATCACGCGATATCAAGTAACATGTGCTAAAAGTAAAGAAGCAAGTATATGATAATAGTGTTATCGCATTTGTTCAATTTTATATGGAACAACAGCTGCGTTCCGACTCACATTTCTTCAATTTTGTATGGAACAACAGCTGCATTCCGACTCACAAGTTCTTCGGAACGAATGCATCTGTCTGTCCATACAAAAAAAAATCGTTGAGCTCGTGCGATAACCCGGAAAATACAGTCTCCTACTGTTGAAATGACTTGTAACTGCAAAATGTTGATGGACAAAGAAGTCTTCGGGTGTAAACGATGAATGCCTAATTCCAGCTTTATAATATATCCCAATGCCAAGTGCCAAATATTAATAGCACATTGATCGAAATGGTAAAAGCTTATAACTGCCGTGTAGCATTTTTATTCTGTCACCTTTTACTATCCTACTTACTTTAAACGGCATCATTACGCTGCTGCAAGTTCCGTTAATAAGCAACAGTTCGCCCTGAAAATAAAAGCGGTACACGGGTTTTGTCCCCCTCACAGACAGGTTTGATAACACCATGCCTAATGCTGGGAACATTTCTGGCACATTGGACACACACAAGCAAGGAGGGGTAAAATGGAAAGTAAGTCGTACGGCCCGTGTTGCACCTACAACCCTTCCGTTGCCCTAGTCGTATCTTGTTGAAAAGTTAAAACATTCACTGTAGATCTTTTTGCGTGTAAACTTTTTATTAATATTTTATTTATTTAAAGGTGTTCGCAAAGATCTACCGTAGAATATTAATATTCACATTCGAATAAACGCAAACCACGGGGAGAACAGGGAATGATTATTAAATGTTCGAAGGATGGTTGCTTTCGAAAAACAATATTAATGTTAACATTTATGTGGTGTTATATATTGGTTGCAGGCATCGATAAATAAGTTATAAACACATGAACAAATATTTAAATACTTCCATTATATAGTTAGCACGAGTAACGTGTGATTGAAATGAGTATAAGAATCGAATGTGTACTCAGGGACTTTGGACCACATTAAACTGCTGACCATCCGGTGACAACTCCAACATGATAGCTAATTTTCCACGTATCACAAGGACGGATAAATAGATTTGGGGGTTGAGTCCTTTTAGTGCTTTTGGTAGCTTGCTTTTGTTCGCTGCCCCACACATTTAATTAAATGAACAAGTAAATATTATTGCTGGTATTTTTGTCAAGCTATATGTTTACCTTACTTCACATACTTACTGCTTGAGTTGATTACAATATGTGCGTGACTTAATTACTCTAACTGTAATGTAATGTATTGAAAACACAAAATAGTGCGCGAACAATACGAACTTACATTCTTTTCACGTAGGTTTCCAGTAACGAGGAGTGTATAATCCCGATAATCCAGATTAACATAACGTGCGTCCTCTGACGTCAGCAGCACCTGAGCGTCCGTGGATTGCGGCCTCTCAAAGCGATGAATGACGGTCCCTGAACAAGCGTGAGGAATAACTTCATCTAACTGTAGCACGGTTCTCCATTTCTGACTTCCTATTAGCGTTCAATATTCACAGAGCTATTCACTTGTCCTTTACGTAACTCCTTTTTCGCGATCCGGTTTTGAATTTGACCTTTCAGTGTCTCTTAGGATCAAATCTAAAGAAAGGGGTACGGGACGTAGCTAGGTCCTCCATATTTGACTTTATATTCATGTCTTACAATAGCACCCACATGTCTTATCGTGCTTCATGTGTCAGTTATAAAAACTGGAGTTTTGTCTCCTAATTCATGCTATTAGGTCAAAGCGTTGAGTCTCAAACGCGATACCTACTGCAGAGTGTTTCTCTACAAAATCAAATAGAATGTAGTTTCATCATAGGGGGAGAGGGAAGCATCCCTCAAAACTTCGGCTGAGTTATTTGCATAGAAATAAATCTGAAGGGTGAAAGCCAGTCTCAATGGGCTTGCTATGATTGTGTAGCTGTTAGAGAAAGGTCTGTCTAATTATGTATCTGTATGTATTTTTGTCCAATTGTTTTAAACTTCGTGCCCAGGGGAAGGTGATTTTCGCCTAAAAAGGTTGTTGCAGAAGAAATAATACACGACTGGGGACACCAGTTCCTCGCCATGCCGAAGAATGGGAACGTCAAGGCCTTCTAGTAAAACATACATGTCCAATGACGAAGAAGCTAGTCCAGACGGGGGCTTTCTTGATTTATTGATGTTGGACAAATAGCCTTTCGGCTTTAACGTCCTTCTGAGAAATCTTTCAGCTTACGATATCTTTCATTCGGTTTTGCATTGCAAAAATCACAGGCCTCTTTAAGTGTTCACTTTGTTCTGCTCCATTTTATACTTGATTTATATCAACACAGTCTGGATTGCATACTTGGAAAGGGGATGTTTTTGTATACCTATGCGGATTGTGGAAGCTGGCTTTGTCGAAATACGAGAAATAGGCCAGCTCCACCCTAGTGTATGTAATACTGAGACTCATCCTATTTACTTGCTTGGAATATCACCTTAATTTTAGACCATCCCAGAATTATAACAACTAACTTGGCGGTCATTAGTGTTAAATGCTCTTTTTATATCTTTTCTATTTTTACAAAATAACGGTCACCAAGAATAAAAAACATTTTGGTGTGGTGTAAACTACTGCGTTAACAACAATCACGTTTGCTGCATAAAATGTATCAAAATCACTCTGGTGTCGTTCAATAAATACAATTCTCACCAACAGGGTCACTGTCGTTGGCTGTGAAATTGTGAGGGATACGTTCTGCTATGTCCTCGTAGAACTGACTGCAGACTGGAAGAACAGATCACAGAACATTAAACTCTTTACAACATTATGCAGACCGGTACTTTATTGGGAACCAATAGTTCTCATGGTTCTATAGCAAATGGAAGACGTGTGCTTGCACGAAAATGGTACAAGTTTTCATCCGCGAAATATATGGAATAATTTGAACCCTCAAAGACTGAAAAAACAATGATCAAAACGGGAAATGTTTTGAAAATGAATGTGACGGAGCGAATCCGATCAAACAAGGAAGTCTCTCTCTTTCTCTCTCTCTCTCTCTCTCTCTCTCTCTCTCTCTCTCTCTCTCTCTCTCTCTCGCATGGTGAAACTATATTATATAAATAAAGGAAAACTTACATTCACATTGTACTCGCATTGCCCACTGGATACCAATGATTAAACACCATAACATCCAACAGCCCCGAATTTCCATTTTACTCAGCAGAAGCAGCACCTACCCTAGAAAATAACGTCGAGAAGACACAATGTACATGATGTAGGCAATGGCCAGTACGACATATATATATATGCACTCTTTGCAATTATGTACAAAACTATTAGTATCAATGGGATTTATGCAGTTACGTGTGTTCTCGAACCAAAAATTATATGACCACAACTTCCTTGTTCTTTTTACCTATCAGTTATTTCACGGAAATAGGTAAGCGACTATTTGGGGTTTTGGTTGGATTTTAAGCTCTATAGCAGCAGAACATCGAAAGCAAGCTACCAAGAATCCAGTGCCTGAGAACCACAAAATATATCCATGTAGACAGCTGGAGCGACATAACGAGACTGAGCGTGAGATTTTTAATTATTATAAACGCCCTATTCGGGTTCCTACTGAGTTTAACGCGGGATATGATATACATGTATATCTGGTAGCCCAGCGAAGGTTCTTGCCACTTCTTGCCACTTGCCTGAAACTTACAAAACATTTCATAGAGAAATGGTGAAATGTATAATGCCCTCTATAAAGACATATAAGTGTAATGAAACAAATGAAAACCACATCGTAACTCCGCCATTTTCGCTAGCATATACACGGGTTACGTTTCAATTAAAGCATGTAAAGTGGGTAGATTTTTATTTTGCAAATATCCCGAATACAAAATTCTTGGCACACTACACTGTAACTGTCGTTAGCTGTGACATAGTGAGGGATACGTTCTGCTATGTCCTCGTAGAACTGACTGCAGTTCCTCAACAAGGTCCTCAACATCATCAAGTTCAGCCAAAATGTGTAATACTATTGCCATCTGGGGGTAAAATGCAAGCTTTTTATTGCCAATTAAACACGCTTTAAAATGCCACAAAAATTACATAATTAGATACCACACTCGAGTCGATGAAAACTATAAAAGGGGAACATTTCTGGGTTAAATGTTTGAGCTAGAGGAAATCTGTCAAATTTAGGGCATTGGGTGGGATGGGTTGATGGTTGTTTCAATAAGAATCGGGACGAGGTGTTTCATTATTCACATTTTTGTTTCTGACGGTCAAAGTCTACTGACTTTCTGGGTTGTTTTGCTTCTCCAAAAAACAATAAATTCAAGGCATACATGTAAGTAGTACACGTGCTGACATTTTTATTGGCCTACTCCTGATATTTTACAGAATGTCATATGGCCATAGATTAAAAAAAAATCTTGGGCTTTACGGCCACGTTGCCAGAAGATTAGATGCACGTATTTGTAATCTCTGACAAGGGGTATTAAACTACTTATATACTACCATATAAAAACCTCCTTAGACACACCTCAGTGGCATTCATACGACGCTGTATGTTGCCATAAATAGTAGCCCGCAGTCCCATGAGGGAATAAGACACCGGATGAAGGCGAGACTGGTAAGTGTGATATGCTCCTTTTCTGTCCAAGCCGATAAGGAGTGACATATGTTGCTGCAAAACCGGATCATTCATTCCAAGGTTCATTGGCAGGAGGGAAAAAATCATTCCCCAAGGCTTATATACATGCCGCATTTATAGTGACACTCGGGTCTTTTTATGTATTGTATTTTGACGCCCTTCATCACATCCCGCAATCGGATTGTTTGGGCTGAATTATATACAGTGAAACCTGAGTGTCTTTAAGACCACCTGAGAAATAGGGACAACCTGGGAATTAAGGACACCTACTTCAGTCCCCGTGTCTATTTAGTACATAGAAATGAACCTGAGAAATAAGACCACCTTAGAATTCAGGACAGTTTTTGACAGTCCCGTGGGTGTCCCTAATTCCCAGGTTTCACTGTATACCACTAGGAGCAAAAGCAGTCAAAACAGAGAACAGCATTGAGCTTATTTTAGTCGTTCTAATGACAGCAATCACTGACATACACGTCTGGCTGATGTCGTATTATTTATACCACGTGGTACAATTTTAAAAAATAATATAATACTGCTGCTCTCTATCTATCCCGCTTTACTGATAACCGTTTCTGAGATACATAGGCCGATGTTAAACTAACATTGGTATATGAAATTCGGACATTGCATGGTAACAGTTCCAGATGCTGTGCAAATATACTAGTTCTATCCCCCCCCGAGTGGTCGAAACTCATTTTCATTTTTCTTCCGAAGATATAGGCTGATTTTTGTTTGGGTATAGAACTTTGCCATTTGGTAAAAGTTCATTCGTTGTAATGCAGCCTGGATATTACTGCCCAGTGGATAGAAATTCTGCGGAGTGTTTTTTTTTTTCTGTGGGTAGCAGTTTGCGAGATATAAACCGATTTTAAAATCTGCGGCCTGCATGGCCTACTTGGTCATGGAACTTAGCCATTAGCAGAGGTCACACCACAAGGTACCCCTTTACTCTCTGTCGGGCTTTGGGAGGGGTGTGTTCGTTCTTTGACAGCGACTTCCGGTTAGAAGTGGATTTTTCAAAATTTGCTTATTTGGACATAGAACATGTAGGGGCAAAAATGCAAGAGTTGAGTTGTGCATGCACTTTCTTCCTCACGTAATCGGCATTGCACGTATTTTCTCAATGACAACCGTTTTCCAGATAGGGCAATTTGGGGCGCTAATCATGCTGTAATAAATTAGGTTACGCAATAGATATCCACAGTTTTGTTTTTTGACCGGCACCCTTGGAGCTCCGCTCCAAAAAGGACTACTTTATATACCCAGTCTTAACATTTATGTATTTACGATGCGTCATAAGTAAATAGAAAAAAAGTTTCTACAGTACACCCTAGCTCCACGTTAATACACCCTAGCCCACTGCGAGCTACAGTAGCACGGTGTGTACATGTACTTACCAAATTTTTCGAAATACCAATGAAAGACTATTAATTACAATAGTGCGTCCGTTAATAGTTTATAATCCGAGCTCCGATGAATAATTAAAATCAGCACTTGTCCACTTCCTGACACTTAAAAATGGGCACTACAGACTCCAGACATATCAAAAGTATCTTGTACACGGGCGGCCAGCAGACAGGAATGGAGGATGTTCCCGGAATCAATCCTGCCTAAAACTCTTGCTCTCACACAGGGTGTTGGCAGACATATCTGGCGTTCTTGGCCGCCTAGACTTAAGAGGAATCCCATTACACAATGGTCTGGTCTGTCGTCGAGCGACTCAGTCGATCATACCCTGTAATACCATAGTCCCATGGGAACTAGACCACGTAGACCGAGAACCCAAAACTTCAGGTGTAGATAACAAAACGCCGAATGAGCCGCTTGACTCTGCAATCGTGATACACCACGAAAAGAAAACAATCTTCTATCTGTGCTCCATAAATTGGATTTCTCGAGTAGAGAGATTAAGCAGATTTTATCAAACTAAGGTTTCAACTCAAGGTCCAGTTTAGCACGGGAATATTCAAGGCGATACAATTAACTACATACAAAATTACAAATCTCATCTCACACACAAAAAACATGATATAGGAGCACATTGCATTCGTAGGATCATTTAGGGCTACAAGAGAAGATTTTAGCTGCTTAATTTGTCTTTGGATGATAAGCACAATATATTTAAGAGAATGTCATAGCCAATCCTTTCACAACGGGTTTATTAACACTAAACCACGTGTACCACAAGCTTTACGTGAAGACAGTAGAATATCTATGAAAGTTTACTACAAACGCGTATATATGTCATATACATTAGTATTTATGCATTTACCTTTTTCTGAACTTAACCGAAAAAAATGAAAATAAGAGGTCCAAGGACCTTAACACTCTGATTGACGACAATAGGCAATGAAACATCATACAAATGTTCCATCATACCAGTTTAGAAACAAGTGTACTGAATGACCCAAAAAATGGCTTCGAACACTACAAGGTCAAAGATATCACAACTATGAGTTACCAGTGTCACCGAGTCACAAATGTCACGCCATACCCCTCTACGGCCAACCATTTTCAAGTTATAGGCCATTTTGTAACGACTTGACCTTGTAGTGCTCGATGTTATTGTGGTTTCATTCGGTGAACTTGACAAGTTCACCGAGTGAACCCACCGTGAATGATATCAGTGATATCTAGCACTACAAGGTCAATTTGAGGTATCGCGTATGTGTGCAACTTGTGTCACTGAGTCTCAAATTTCAATCCATTTTGCTTTATAGCTAGCCGTTATAGAGATAAAGTCCATTTTGAAAAAGTGCATTAAATCACCCTCAAAGTCGCCTTGAACACTACGAGGTCAAAGGTACTCCATATCTATACTCCACCCCCACCCCATCCCCGAGTCTCAAATTTCAATCCATTTCACTCTATGACCAGCCGCTTTCAAGATACAGGTCATCTTGAGATAAGTGCGTCAAATTATTGATTCCCAAATACCTTGAACACGTAGTACGAGATTTAAGGTAACCCATATATGTACTACTTGTACCCATCATGAGTTCTAAATTTCAATCGCTTTCGCACTACGGCAAGTCATTTTCGAATCACAGGCGATTTTGAAACACATGTGCGAAATGAGCCCAAACTGAGCTTGAACACTGCGAAATCAAAGCTATCCCATATATGTTGTACTAGTACCCCGAAAGTTAACTCCCATTTCGCTCTACCGCCAAACCGTTACCGTTTTTGAATTTTAGGCTATTTTGTGACAATTGCACCAAATGATCCCAAATGACCTTGAACACAATGCAAAGTGAAAGATGTCCCACAGACCATACATGTGTAAGAAGTGTCACCGAATCACAAATTTCACACCGTTTAGCTCTACACCCAGACGAATTAGAGTTACAGGCCATTTTGAGACCCAATGACTCCAAATGACCGTGGAGGTCAAAGTGTGTTCTACTAGCACCTCCCAAGTCCATTATTGCAGTCCGCTTCGCTCTATGATTAGCTATTTCCAAGAAATCTTTTATTTTCCTATTGGCCGCAGTGTTAAATTTTATCAACTTTATTTAATTTTAAATTTAAAATTCTAACAAGAGGCCCAGGGGCCTTGACATTTTGCTCGAACTGAAGACTCGGTACACAAGACTGTTTTTAAATAGAATATATCTTACGTACTACATGTAGATGATAAGTTCTCATTGCAATATTCTAACAGGCATTTAGATTTACCATGGTAACCAATGTTCTTATAGAGTTTGGATGGGCTACATTGAAAATTTTGGGAGAACTAGCATTTTGAAACTTCCAGCTGCATAATGTCCTGTGTTTAGAAAAATGTTCAAAATGCCGTATTTTTTTTTAATTTTTGGCAGATCACCAAAAAAAAAAGTAATAGCCTGTATTGCCCTATGCTTAGGATACCTTGTATACAGTTTGGATGAATTTGGTGAAAATTGGGAGAGGAGCAGAGTTTTAAAAATTGTCAAATTGGAAATTTTGCAAAGTGCACCAAATGGCTCCAAACCAAACCCAAGGAATCGGGCATCAAAGGTAACCTCCATATGCGCACTGTAGGATCCCGAGTCCCAAATTTTCGTCCGTTTCGCTCTACGATCAGCCGTTTTTGAGATACTCCACATTTTAGGTTTCCCTATTGACTCCAATGTTAAAATTCAAAGTACCATAAATTTTGTAAAACTTGGCCGATTGCCAAGAAGTCTAATTGGCTGCATTCCCCATGGTAAGCAATGTTCTCATACAGTATGGATGGGATCCGATGAAAACTGTTGGAGAAGTAGAGTTTTGAAAATCGTAGAATCAAAAATTTTGCCAAATTGCACTGAATGACCCCAAACCAATCGGGCATCAGGAGTACCCTACATATATGCACTGTAGGATCCCGAGTCCCAAATTTTCGTCAATTTTGCTCTACGATTAGCCGTTTTCGAAATATTTCACATTTTAGGTTTTCCCATTGACTCCCATGTTAACATTTCAAAGTGCCACATAATTTTTAAAACTTG
>JAAUYG010018490.1_pt1 | contig 11412 bp, 3 predicted proteins | sample 7278091 | NCBI WGS metagenome assembly JAAUYG01 (sample SAMN14350201, study PRJNA611818) | marine sediment metagenome | isolation source: surface marine sediment (0.6m) | place: French Polynesia: Moorea | collected 2018-08 | reverse complement strand
CCCCCCCCCCCCCCCCCCCCCCCCCCCCCCCCCCCCCCCCCCCCCCCCCCCCCCCCCCCCCCCCCCCCCCCCCCCCCCACGGGAAGGGGAACTAGACCAAATCTGATTTTCCAGTGGCTAAATCCCTACCCTAGGGCCACCTAAGGTTGGCTAATTCCCCTCCCCCGGGCACCCACTGCCTGTCTTGACATCATGCAGTAGCGCGAAATATGTCTAATTCCCCGCCCCCTGTGCGTTCATCTCATGTCTGTTTCCCACCCCTCGGGCAAGGATGGTCTGTCTAATCCCCCACCCCCACCCCCGGGGCCTAACATCGACTGGTGCATTACCAGACCAGTAGACATGGTAGAGATTGTTTGAATATATATCATACATCCTACTTACATCATTGTCATCATTCCTATCGCTGTCCTGGCTGTCACGGCTGTCTTTCCTGATGCGGGACTCTGTTAATAGATGTTGGATGTCTTTGGTTTTTCTTGTTCCCTTCATCGGAAGATCCTTCTCCGTTCTGTTGTCTGGCAAGGCCTCCTTGCTGTAAGAGGGCACACTATTGGAGGGCCTGTCTTCCCCCGGGCTGGTTGGACTGACATTTGCAAGGTCACCATGTGGACTTACCTCGGAAGAGCGATTCAGAATGTGAAAGATACTTTCCTGATGACTGGAAGTGTTAAACATTATCTCAGGTAGCCCTTTGGGTGAGCTCGCGTTCATTTGACCGCCTGCATCCTGGTTTTCCATGTCCCAGAGGCCACCTTCAGCCATCTGCATGTACACCTTGAAGAGGATAAACTCGATGGTGTCATTCTCATACTCCAGTGGCTCAGTGCTCTTTTCCTGTTGCTCCATTACCTTCACGTTACTATCTTCGCTGTCTTGGCTGGATGTCCTTTTTTCAAACAAATCCAGCTGCTGACTGAGTACACTCTCAGCAAGAGAGCCACGCCGCATCTGCCTGGCTTTCGGAAACAAGGGTTTGGACGAACTCATAACTGGTGGCGTCTGAACGTAGTTTATGTAGTCTTGTTCTACGTTCAGGTGATCTTCAGCTGTTTCAGAGATGTCGGGGAGGGTCTCGACTGTTTTTGTGCTGTGTTTCGTGATCAGGGACAACCGTCGGGGTCTTTTCTTTGTCTTGCCGCCCTTGCTGTCTTGCTTGCTAGATTCCTTCACCGGATCTTCAGCTTTCAGCAGAGTTCGATCAGAAACATTGAGAATACTGGAGCGCCGCCTTCCTAACAGTCGTCCAACGGCGAATTTGCCCCCTTTTGTGCTCTCCTTCCTGTCATCGGGGTCTGGGGAGCGAGAGCTTCTCTGTTGGCCAAGGCTGATGTCTGCAAGACTGACTGAACGCTGACGATGGTAGGGCGGTGGGGAGAAATCAAATTCCGAACTAGATCTGCCAACACGAACACTGCCATGCTTGATTTTCCCTTTGGTAAACTTGTATTCTGGATCTACTCCCTGGAAAGTTGTGCTACCAGTCTTTGATTCCTTTGGAGAATTCCTACCTCCCGGTTTAAAGGAGGTGTCCAGAACATCTTTGGGGTGTAACAACTTAGGACTCGCTGTTGTCTTAGGGGACTGTGTGGTAACTGCTAATGGAGTCACCTTTACCGAAGTCGGCTCAGAATTGTCTTCTGCCTCTGAGTGTGAAGAATTTTCAGCCGATACTTTTTCTTTGGGTTCTTCAGTGGGTGAGAAATCTTGAACTTCGGTGGACTTTACAGTGAGAGAGATATCCTTTTCAGCTGCCGCATAAAGAATGTCCTGGTTTGGGACCCCATCCTTGGAAACTCCTGCCATATTTTCATCTTCGGCTGATATGTCAGTACTGGAACTTTCACCGTGGATTTCCATTCTACTAGAACCATGTTGGTCAGACTGTGCTTGATTTGACTCATTAGCTGGTTCCTGCAAAACTTTTTGTTCTCCATCCTGAAAAGAAGGCCTATTCATGAGATCATCAGTATCATTAAGAACAGAAGCAGGACTAGATGGCTCTGACACTGGTGGAGATAAACTCTCAGACAGGCTTTGAACCCGCTTGCGCAACTTTTTCCACTTACTTCTGCCTCTAGTTTCCAAGGTTGGAATAGAAGGTTCTGGAACTTTGTCACTTTTCTCGTGCTGTGGGTTTATACTTTTAGTTTCATCAGTTGCGGCTGCAGTGTCTTCTACAATATCGTCAGTTGAGACCCTTGGATCTTTTACAGTATCATCCGCATCCTGTTTTCTGCCATCCTCATCGAGTTTGGTTGGAGTAGATGTGGTCATTATGACCTCCCCAGCTGTATTAAATTTGATACCATGTTGGTCAGTGATGGGGAAAAGGTCACTACCGGGGCTAACTGTTAGAGACAACTCGGTGTCTGAGCTTGGGGAAGATCCCGGAAGATAACCATCCGAGAGGTCAGTTTTCTCTGCGGCAGAATCTATGGAACCCCGGTGCTGTTTGTACTTTTCTATGTTCACCAGCGTGAAAAGTTCTGGTCCAGAGGACAAGAGGTCCATTGCTTGATCTGACGCATTGCTGTCTTTTGAGAGATCATACACTGTGCCTTCAGTTTGTTTCACGGACTGATCACGGCCATGTGTCAGTTCGCCTTTATTGCCTTCAGTTCCTTTGAAGATACTTAGTGCCTGATGTGGTGATGTGGTTAAAGTTGGTGGAATTTGAGTGGTTTCTGTGGGACCTTTATCTTCCTGGAGTCCCTCTTGTCCGAAACCTTTTGGGGTGTCCTGCTTCAGTTGTTTTCTGCCCAAGATAGACAACTTCCTCTTCCGAGGCTGCTTAGTGGAACTTTCATTGTTATTGGCATCTTCCGAGTCTGCAGTCGGTTCAGGAAGCCGAATATCGTCTTTTGTCAACTTCTTCTTGAACTTGGAAATTATGGAATGCCGTCTACTTTTTGCAGAGGATTTTTGTTCGTCACTTCCCTGTTCTTTGTGGCTTTTGTCTTGCTTGAAAAGCGAGGGTCGCCTCTTCTTCACGGACAGCACTTTTTTCAGTTGAGGAAACTCACTGCTGAGGTTGTCTGTGGAGGAGGTCAGATTCATATCCAAGCTTCTGGATTCGCTGGAGGTATCCAGATCAATATTTAAAGAAGAGGTGCTAGCGTATGGCACCGCACCACCAATGCTCTCGAATGACACATCCCCAATGCTCCCCTCCTCCTCGTCCAAGGCATCTATCCTGCTCCGCAACTCCCTCTGTTCCATCCTTGTTGCTTGGGATGGTACGTCTTCCTGTTCCTCCATGTTTGATTTTCTACGCCGTGAGTTTCCAGGTCATCCTAAGGCTTTACACGGACCTGTTGACAGACATCAAAGTATTCTGAAATGTAAAATGCCATAATAGAGAAAGCTGTAGAATTATTGTGGGGTCAGAATCAACTTGATCAATTAATATAAAACTTTTAGCAGGCGATATCTCATATACGAATTTAATACCTGGAAATCAGAATTAACATCGCCATTTTGTGCCTGTTGAGGTTCCACTTGCTACGACTTATTATGTAATTTATTTGACCCTGGTAGTGATTACAGGTAACCTTTTGAGGGTTAAAAACTCAAATTCTTATTATATCTTAATCATGTTATTGACAAAGCATATATCATGTATATGTATATTGTCAAATCCATTTTTCTGAAAAAATTAGCTTTTGAAAGCACATATATAGTTGTTAGCACACTGAAGCTAATATTAAAATTTAATCATCACTGGCATGATATGGTCTGATGTAAGAAGAGAGACATAGTCTCCCCCCTGCTGATCAGTCGCATTTTAATTCTAAATTTTAAATTAAAAACCTTTTTACCTTTTACTTGTTGTATCCACATTCTGGAAGTTTAAATCCTACAGGGCTGGCAGTTGATTGGGCATCCTGAATATATGTACATATCTGGTCATGATGCTGTCAGCAGAGCGTTTTTTTAGATCCAATTTCTTCCATCAACAATCACTCATTCTTCCTGGATTCTAGTGAATATGACCTACTATCCTTTAGGTTTGGAATGTGAGATTCGTGGCTCACATGACTGCAGACTTATGATCACTACCGCTACTTACTCCAAGAAGGTACAGTTCATGCATATAATATGCCACAGCTGATGGCTATTAAGTTGAGAATTTATCCTTCGATCAGTAGATTTTCCCAGATCCAAGAGTTAAGTATAACTGCAAATAAAGAAAGAAATAATTGGTTCATTGCCTCCTGGTCTTTAATTAGTGTTAATACATCATACAACTGTATTCCCTTGCTCTTGAAACAAGATCATGCAATTCAATTTCACTGTATACAGTGGTATATTAAACATCACATGCATGCATATATATATACTAACCAGCCTGATGTGACGAGCTAAAACATTTTACTGTTGCTGACGCTGGCTTCTGGAATTTGAGTTTCTGGAAAGGCTCCAGATATTAACGTTACATTTCCATGGCAACAAAACTTATAAATCACCTTATTCATTAGGCCAGAGACCTTTTAAATCCAGAGCAAAGTGGTACAAGTACACTGCATTGTTTTTAGCCAGGAACCTAGACCAACAATCCCCATCTTTATCATGCCAAGCAGACTTGAGTTGCAAGGAACGTTTATGTAGATCTATATGTTGCTAAGTTTTATCCTGGGGGCTGGTCCTTGTCAGGCCTCACTGGCGGCCATGTGTGTGTACCCAGGTGGGAGTTTTACTGGGGACCTTTTGGACCTTGAACCATAACACAAGGAGCTGCCTCAGTGAAAAATTACAGAGTGGCATATATTCAAATGTTATTGTGCCTTGAGCCCAAAAGATTGATCAGATTTCCTCAGCTAAGAATTTATAACACTTAATATTACTTCCCAATTTGAAAGTCCTTATGTCATACATGCAATTATTAAGTGGCGGCTCTCTGCAGTATGGCACCTTACCCTTATACAGTGGAACCTAAGAATTGGGGACACCCAAGGGACTGTCAAAAACTGTCCTGAATTCTGAGGTGGTCTTATTTCTCAGGTCTGTTTCTATGTAATGAATATACCTAGGGACTGAAGTAGCTGTCCTTAATTCCCAGGTTGTCCCTATTTCTCAGGTGGTCTTAAACACAAGTTTCACTGTACTAGTAATGATGCCAACACAGGAACAAAAGCCTTTGCAGCTACAGTGATCCTTCTTTAAGACCAACCATTCAACCAGGAGAATGTGGTCTTAAAAAATTCAAAGTGAGCTTTCAATGGAGGGATATTTATGTTGAAAATAATGCAGTGGTCTCACTGATGGCTAGTCTTAAAATGGAGGGGAGTCTTAAAATGGAAGGGTGTTAGTTCACAGGACTGCTCCAGTACCAACACTGGGCCACATTAGTACATGTACACTGCATGTTTTGTGCTCCCTTAAGTTCTGTCCATAGGCTGGGCTCCCACAATGTCACTAAAACATCTTCAATGTCGGCTAGATAACATGCACGCCGCCATATTTTGAGAGGGATTTAGCGCTGTAACCCATCCTGCTTTAGAATATCACCCATGGGACCCAAAAATATATTGCCTGAATTAAATTATAAGCCTGAAGAATAATATCCTTGTCATAAGCAAATACAGTGATAAGTGAAGGTGGGTATGCCAGTATGCTAGGGGAATGAAATTATCATGATTATACTGTAGGCCCTTTTTCTGCACACAGGCTGACTGGCCAAACTAGGCCAAGCAATGTGTGGGCATTGAGGTGAAAATGAGTGAAATTAGGATTTATAAATAAATAAAACTGAACTCGAGCTCAGAAAGATGGTGTATTTAAATGTCCAATCACAGTGGTCCCTGCAATTTAAGACCTCCCATTCAGCCCATTCTGCCTAGTCAGTCTTGTTGCCCCCCATTGTGCGGTAGTCACAACGAGCTCTGGCGGCCAGAATGATTCAGCCAGCAAAATTTGGTCTTAAATTGAAGGTGGTCTTAAGGGATATTTATACTGAAAATATACACATGGTGTCACAGATATCTGGTCTTAAAATGCACGGAATTGTTAAATAAAGGGGTCTTAAATCGCAGGAACCACTGTATGTCTACAGTTTGTTTGAAACAAATTCTAGTTACAGTAAAACCTATCTTGGGAGACCACTGCTGTAAGACACCACCCGTCTTGAAAGACCACAAATGTCCGGTACAAAAGACCTACATTTCTTGAACCTGTCACCACAGACCACTTGAAAGACCACATTTTTCTGTCAAAAAAGTTGGATGGTCTTCAAGAGTGTCAGGTTCTGCTGATTGTAATACAGCCCAGTGCAAAGCATGAAATATACATGTAAGCTTATTGATGGTAACCTAAACATTTCACAGTGGTCCCTGCATTTTAAGACCACCCATTCAGGTGGTCTTAAAATAGGATATTTATATTGAAATGTATTGAGTGGTATTCATGAAAGCTCACAGGTCTTAAAATGGAGGGAATTGTAAAATGGAGGGGTCTCAAATCGCAGGGACGACTACATGTATATATATACATGTATACCAGTATTTCATTTGATATACTGGTATTTAACATTTGTTCGTGCAACTGATATTTGCCCGACATAAAAATGCATACCTGGTAAAACAACTCGAGCTGATGTACTAGTTAGTGTGTACGTAATCATGATTATGCATCTACATAAGAGATCTGTGGCCGGCTTCTTAAACAATCTTAAGTTCTTAGTGATCTTAAGCATGGAAAAGACAGTGGCTGCCAAAGTGATTAATGAACTAGCATGCAAGTCCATTTCTAGACTTATATTCTTCCAGAAACTGGCCCCCTGGAATTTAATATACTTCTAGTGTTTGAGCGATAATAAGATGTAATACTAAGAAGGACCAGTTTCCAAGTCTTGTGAGGCTAGGAAATCATTCATGAACGTAAAAGAATAACATGATCCAAATAGTCATCAAGTTAGATTAATTCTTATTCCGCACTTACAGAAAGTGGTATCCTAACTATATTTGTGGCATGTCACATGTGTCAGTCACATAGCTATCACGATACTTCAGCTGTTAAAAAGTAACCCAAATGCAAAAGCTAGTCTGTCATTTTATGTCGGTTAATGCCGTAAAACATGTCCTCAAGGGTGGAGTGCACAAATGCATTGCGTCGACGTCTTTTAAAATCTATGATCCTTCCCGCACTTAAACGAATGGTTCTTTCATTTGGGACTTGGAAGTGGAGTATTACATTATAAGGCCAGTGAGCGTGAAGATGTTCAGCCTGACTGGTCATGAAACAGTTACCGCTGTTTGTTTTCTGCAGCACGCAGCATAATTAGGAGGCGTACCACCCGTGTATGACAGGCCTAAAGCTATGTGATATATAAAGTCCGCTAGGAAACTATAACCCGGCCTATATACTATACTCTTTAATGGGCCAGGTATATAAATCAGTGTCATTTGACTGTATTCTATATATAGGTAAAACAATTCTTAGGTGAACGAATTGCAAAACATATTTAAATACCTTAATGCTGTTGTTTAAGTTACAAATGATGCTTCACTGAAAAACATGGAATGCTTGATATATATTTTGGCATTCCCCGTGCATCAAGTTAGGTCTGCGCAAATAGTTTTAATGCTTGGATAAATATTTGCCTGGACAGTGAGCCTTGGTTTCAACTTGGTTTGTCCCCAGAGCAAATATCATTAGACATTTACTGGATTCAGTGATTTGCATCATGATCGGGTGATATAACTCTTGGCCACTTTTGGGTTTGTATGGGCCTTGTGCATATATATTGCTTCATGAACTGTATACTTAAGTATACCTTGTATGATAATATGCAGGGTATATATATATGGCTAAATTTTCAAGGAGGGGTTGGGTGGTGGAATGGGACAGTAGTGGATTAAATGGAGGAAGATTATCCCTAATCAGATGGAATATGCATGAACGCTTCAATATCACACTTAGTGGTGGATCTGACAGCTCGAGCATTCAAGTATAAAAGCCTTCAAGAAGGTGTTAATTCCATTGCCTGAAGTTCATGACACCGTATGCCAGTACACTCCTGGCGCATGAGGCAAACTGCATGTACAGGCAACTACAGTGCAACCAGTTTGATCTCTATTTTACACCCCTCGGCCCTGCATTCGTGATCATTATATCTAATTAATTATTACACAGTCCAGTCTGTACAGCTGTATCTTTTCTTATTTGGCCTGTTGCCTTCATTTCAAATTTTCAACACCATCCCCAAATGGCTTCTCTTCCAATCTTTTTCAATCTCATGAATAGGTAATCATGTACCAGTATATTAAACATTGTACTTGCTTGATGTTTTGTAGGGTGTTGTATAAACACTAGTGCAGAGTACTGAACAAATTTTATATTTATTTATGACCCATATATGCAAAACAGTGATCCCCCTATTCTACAACCCTTTATTTTGAGACCAACCTTGATTATAAGATGACTTGAATTCATCTCCCTATATTACAACCCTTTATTTTAAAACCACCTGGATTATAAGACCACTTGATTTGGTCCTAAGCGCAAGTTTTGTGTACCTTCCATAATGTGGATGGTCATAAGATAGAGGGAATGCTTTGCCGATCCCACTGCTGCTTTTTGATTTGTTTTTGACTGGCAACAGTCATTTTAAGCATTATATTCTTATCCGGCATCATATTGATAATTTTTCATTAAGTCACCCTCAGTATAATAATATACAGATCATGCATGGTTGTATAGACGCAAGCTCACCTCCAAATGTGGACCCCGCACTCATCCTTGTAACCCCTGTCGGTTTTATGCTAACCGGAGTTGATATCTCTGCATCTAACTTGCCACACCTGGCAAATGTGATTGGCTGTACGTAATTTTGCTTTATTACGGCCATGAAAACGACCAAAATATTCTGTTGGCGCGTGTATACGGATTTGTTTATATACCCACTTAGTGGACACCTTTTGCTTGCAAGGTTTAGCTCGGCCAGGCAGCCAGGCCACCGGAGTGGAGGCTGGTTGGCCGACGAGGCATAACAGATCCCCTCAAAGTACCTCGGCACAGAAGAGTTCGAGTTTGACTGATAGATGCTGTGTCTGTCCTGCGTAATCAGAAACGGTGTCTCGTGGATGTGTTTCTGTTTGGCTAATATCGCTTCACCCAGAAGTTGACGCATATCTTGGTACATACCGCTCAACTTAGGGATCGGGGAATGTGCAGATTGTGGCGAACCTAGAAAACAGGCTGTCACCGTTAGATTACAAGCCCATGTCACATGACCCACCAACGGTGGTGCTCAGGTCACCTGATAAAGAGTTTCGTATGTCAAGTTAAACGCGAAGAATGTTAATTATGTTAAAGGCTCTATAAATATTATTTGCCCAAGCTAAAATTATTTTGATAAAATTTTCAAGTTTTATTTATGTTCTACCACTCGCAGAAAAGCAAATACATGTACCCATACATTGTGTACGTGTACAAGAAAGTCCAATGGAGCAGCCCACCCACAAAAGTGGTTTAATAGTGTCTTCTGCAGCATTCTCAACTTGGCCTAAAATTCCAGGCTCCTAATTGTCAAAGAGATCAAATTGACAAACCGGGGTGTCAGTTGCAGTGGTGTGCTGAATTTTCTCTGTTCCGGGATAACAGTAAGTTAATCTAAATTCTCATGTCTGAAGTTACCAAGGTCTGTAAAAATTTGGACTTTTTTGGTTTTACGCAGTCAGTGATTGAACCTTGGCCTTCTCTATGCCCCAAGCATAGATACCAAACTGAAATTGTTTGTCGGTGACCTGTGACCCGAAATTATGATTTGGAAATCTGTCATGTGACTCACTAGGGTCAAATGACAGGTTGCAAAGTACGGTACTTTAGCAATATTGATCATCACATGATAAACATGATTATCATTATACAAGTCACTTTCAAGTGGTTTTACTATATAAACACTTTAATATGTTGCAAGGGTCATCAACCATCACAATTTTCACATCTATATAAGGTCCGTTGGTGCATGCATGGAAAGCAGTACATCAATATCCCATTGTGCTGGAAATTGGTGCAATTTTTGGACCAATGGCAAATTATTATTACACCTCCACTGAGCTGCCACTCCGTAAATGTACATGTGAAAACAGATCTTTTTAACATGATTAAAACGAATAATACTATAGCATGCTGTATCACAAAATTTCTATAGAGCTCTCTCTCTCTCTTAGTGGCCACTCTCAACAAAGGCCACCCTCTCTAATAAAGCCATAAATCTTTTCTGCTACTACTATCAATGTGTTTACTCCCCCTCACCAAAGGCCACCTCTCTATCGTGGCCACAGTTTCTTGGCAAATGCGGTGGCCTTATTAGAGAGGGACCACTTTTGTAATTGGGGTATATATAGAAATCTCTTATCATATTTATTGCTAGTGTAAGTAGTCGAGAATTGTTAGCATTAAATCAGGAAGCTGTCCTCTTTGGATGACTTTACAGGGCTTGGTCCTCTGTTTTCACACACACGGCTTCCTCGTGACGCCGTTGTGTGGCGTTACCAAGCTTTTGTGCTGCCCGGAAAAGGCATGCGCATGTAGACTTTTTGCCTCATAACAGTCTGCCCTTAAACCGTGTAAACTTGTTGAGAGGAAGTGTTATCAATTTTATTTTGGGAGAATTGTGTGAACTCCCATACTGAAACACTTACCGTGCTTACTGGATAGCGAGCATTGCTGTCAAGTAAAGTTTATCATATAGTATTTAGTGATGAGGTTAAAAAGACTTATAAAAATTCTTGCATGACTGTGTGCCTATTAAGTATTTGAGCAATTATACATACAAAGTATGAACACATGTATGTTTTGACTGCTAGACCATGTACTGTCATAATACAGCTGTTCCCTTCATGTAGTCGTATTATCAATTGATTATGACCCATTGAAAATAGCTTCAAGGTATAGCATATTACTTGTTTGTGATGCTGCTATCACATGCTCTTTGCTCAGATAGAATTTACAAAATGACCATGCAGCCTTTGAATTTTGCTTTCCAGGTCAGGTCACCGCAGTCACTATGTTTCTATTTAAGAGTTTCTTAACCTGTTTGGCCTGTAGTAACCCGAGACATTTACACATGTTCTCATGTCATTTACATATATGGCATGAGAAAGTTCTGGCATTATGTATATAACATATATATTTAATTCCATGTATAATGATTGGATTTTGATGTGTTGCAGTATGGAGTATGTACCAGTCTACTTCAATGTGTCAGTACTAAGTACTAAAAAATACAAGATATTATCAGACTACTATTGGCATTTTTAGCTCTGCTTGACTCTGTCAGCAGAGCTCATGGTATGGGACTTTTGTCCGTCGTCCGTCTGTCCGTCCGTCCGTCGTCCGTCCGTGTCGCAATTATCTCTGAACCTAATGCACGGATTTCTTTCAAATTTCATTTGTGGCTTCTCCTGG
>JAAUYG010067551.1_pt1 | contig 11415 bp, 5 predicted proteins | sample 7278091 | NCBI WGS metagenome assembly JAAUYG01 (sample SAMN14350201, study PRJNA611818) | marine sediment metagenome | isolation source: surface marine sediment (0.6m) | place: French Polynesia: Moorea | collected 2018-08 | reverse complement strand
GTCCAATAGTTTGACCTTGAGTGACCTTGAAAGGTCAAACTCAAGGTCACTAAGATTTCGATGCTTATATGATATATCTGTTAAGAGAGCCTATTTAGGTCCTATGTCACTATGAAACATAACTGGGGGGTGGTGAATCAGGCTTATAGTCGGCTTTCAACCACTCATGGTCATATCACCGACTGCAAGTTGGATTCGGTGGTGTATGCAGGTGTATGTGAGACTATGTGTGTGAGTTAATGTGGACCTGTCTTGTTTGGGCCGAACAATCTGCGCCCGACAGTTTTTGGGTGTAAACATAAATAGGAAACCATATACAGGGAGTCCAATAGCACCTTCACATTGAACCTTGAGTGACCTTGAAAGGTCAGACTCAAGGTCACCAAGATTTTGAAGCCTTATATCTCGCAAAGGAGCCTAGTTAGGCCCTATGTTACTATTAAACATTAATAGGCAAACCGTACAAGTATATTGGGCATCCAATGACACTTTTAACACTTAACCTTGAGTGACTTTGAAGGTCAAATGCACGGTCCCCACATTTGAAACCCTTATATCTCTTAAAGGAGCCAGTTATACCCTATGTTACAATTAAATACTAATAGGGAACCATATATGCGGAGTCTAATGGCACCAATAGATTTGACCTTGAGTGACCTTGAAAAGCCAAAGTCAAGGTCATTCATGTATTGAGTGATAGAAGAGCGGTATTCTGTAAATATATATTTCCTAGTAGTATTTGCCAATCTGGATGTCACATGTAGTTTGTTGGGGGGCGGGGTTTTCCACTGTCCCAGCGGTCATTCTTGTTTGGTTATAACAAACTGCTTCCCCCAAATCTGATATGCTAAAAATGTGTACATGCAAAAACTTGTTGGATAAAAATATCCACATGCTGGTTTGCTGGTCCACCATTTGCATCATAACATAAAATTACATTCAGTGACAACTATCTGCTACTCTACTCTCTCGTCAGTTATCACTTGTGCTGTATAACAATATACATTTGGCAAAACCTAAACAACGAGCAACAGTTTAATTTGTTTGTAACAAATTGTTTCCCCCAAATGTAGTTTGATAAAAATGTGTACATCCTAAAACTTGTTGGATAAACATACCAATATAGTGTATGCTGGTCCACCAATTGTGTAAAATGATTGGTCTGAAAATGCACAACTAAGCACTGATAAGGACGGAAGATTTATTTCTGGATTATGTAAAATTATTATTTGCAGGCCTTTGAGCCCTGTGGGGTGTGTACATTTCAGCCCAGACATTTGTGGTAGCGGCACACAGTTTGTAAAGGTCTATAGTATAGATATATACCTACATGTTGGTCTTTTGCTCGCTTGCCTGTGCATGCCAGTTCTTACTATGATTCTTCTTTGTTTATATTAGAGGGTTATGTGTTGGTATGTCAGTCACCATAAGTCACATAAGAGACTTTTGTCTTGTCAGTTCAACCAATTGTTAGACTTGTATTACTATTGCGCCATTCCACAAGATCACACTGGTACCCGGTGCCAAAGAAATCAGAAGATGAAAACACTGCTTTGATTGCATGATATTACAGAATTTGCGGTGGCAACTGCCATTTAATAAAGTTGTGTAAATTTTTGCATGTGGTTGTATATATTTACCATGTTAAAATGATTTAATGTGTCTTTTTCAGTCTCTTGTCTTGAACATGTCTACAAAAGGTGCTCAGAAGCCAGACAGAGAAGAGTCCGAAATGGAGACATCAACAGCTGTGGAGGAAAAAAAGAAATCGGATGACAAATCCCAGGCAAATGGCTACAGTGAAGGTGACTCGGAATCAGGGACTGATGAGGAAGAAGCCAAGTCAAAGAAAAGCTCAGAGATCACAGAAAAAGTACGAGAGCAAAGAAGGAAAAACAAGAGGAGGCTGAGAAAGGAAAATGCAGCAATGATGACAAAGCTAGAGAAAGTTATAGATATTCCCACCGTGAAGCAGATGAGAATGGAAACAAATGCCAGCCTAGCTTCCCGTACCCTAGGGCTTTACCCTATCACGATGGCCGACATTAATCATTCCAAGGTGATTGCTGCTCTGGCTGTTTGCAAGAGCTTTGTTGTCCGTTTTTCACCCACTGAGGGGAGCAAAACAGAAGGTGACGGGATGCTTGGACATCTTCTTATTGTTTTCAAGAAAACGTCTGATCTTGAAATCATGAAGAAAGAACTTGATGGCATGAAAGAGGGTATAACCGTGTACATGCTTAAGGAGGCTGGTAGTACACCACAAAGGAAATGGGTCAGCGTTATCAAGCTGGCAGAGGCTCTTCCTTCTATTGATGACCTCGTGGAGACAACACTTTTTATTTATCAACTCCCAGCATCCATGGATGAAAGTAAATTGTGGGAGCTCTTCCCTGATGCGCTGGGAATAACGGTTGTGGACAAACCTGCGAGACGTGCTTGGGTGACGTACAGAGAGAGACTGTCCGCTCGCAAAGCGTATCATTCCCAAAAGAGCTATGACATTGGGGGTGGAAAGATGCTGGCTATCTTCCCATTTGAAGACTGTGCAAAGTATATGAGCGATCCAGAATACAAGTCCAAAGAAAAGGCTAAAGCGGAGCGTGCTGGCGACACAAAAGCTTTGGAAAAATTAGGGGTAAGTAAGAGTCCTACGGCAGTAAAACAGATGAAAGTGGCAAAAGTGACCCGCTACCCCGGCTCTCGTGTGCAGACGCAGAAGAAAAGGGCTGTAACGGCCCTGCAGGAAAGACAAAGGCGTATCAGGACACCGGCACCATACCAGCGACCAATCGACAACCGGCCCAATGCCAACCAGCTGCTTGGGGCAATGAGGGGTATGCTGGTTAGGGATTACCAAGAGGAATATCACACTGCAGAGGACTACCCTGCTGCACACATTCCCCATCATCATGATCGACCCGCGCCACAGTTGATGCAACCTCGGTCTGCACCTCCGAGGCCAAGGCCCCAGTCGGCTGGACCAGTTCAGCCACTTTTTGGCTCAGGCTCTGGTGCGACCAACAGACCCATGCGCCCCGACAGATACGATGACACTTATTTTGATGAACAGGAAGACTGGAGCTATGATCAACCACCTTACGGAGGTCTGCCACATCGGAACACAAGCCAGGGCATGGGTAGAAGGGAACCTGGTTATGGAGAAGGCCCTGGGATGGGAGAAGTTCGTCGTCTTGTGCAAGCCATTGGCACCGTGCTGGATGGCAGCGGTCAGGACGAAGAGTATTATGGCACCCAGATGTTGGAAGGCAGTAGGGGATTGAAAAGACCATCGCCGTATGGTGGAGGGTATGATGACTATGGCGAAGAGGGCGAATACATACCACCACAACAACAACGCCTCTACCAAATGGAACAAGAGCAGCCTCAGCCAAAACATGGTAATCTTGAAGCTTTCCTATATGCCTTGTATTTGTAGCCTTCAAATACTAGACTGCATATAATCTCACTGTAAGGTCATGTCAGTATCAACTTCTGTCTGTTCCCTATCATTACAAACCATATCGGTTGTACAAATACAACTACAGCCGTTTGGAATTTATAGTACGAGAATATTCGATATTTTGGATTTACTGTCAAATTGGAACAATGGCATAAGGGCACTTCTATGCTCACAGACTGAAAAAAATCCTCTGTTTATGACAGAGAAAAGTTTGCAATTTTCAGGAAAACTGTTACCGGTAATAGACAGGCTGGATGTGTATTAAAGTGCTAAATCACCAAACCAGCAAACTTGGAACTTTTTTTCAGTATCTCCAACACTGGCTAAAATTTGTGCGTAATTTTTGGTTTCAGAATACTATCAGATATTTGTTGGAGGTCTGAGACCAGACGTTACTTCTGATCGACTGGCTGAAGCTTTTGCTCCTTTTGGCCCAATTGCGTAAGTCTTTGGTGCTTCTTTGTTTATGCAGGTTATATAATGGGCATTTCTCTCCTATTTAAATAATAAAAAACATTGCAAAAAAATTATGGTTCGAAATGAAATACAACACATTGATTTCCAATAGAAGATAAAACAAGCAACACAGGATTCTGGGTAGAAAGATGTCCTGTGATTATGTTGGAAGTCCTAATCAATGGTTTGCCATTGGCTTGATATGAAAGAAATTTAAGTCGTTGTTCTTGGCTGTGTGTTACAGGCGTTGCTGGATCATCCGGGATGCAAAATCTGACAAGTCGAAAGGCTATGGCTTTGTGTCCTATTTCCGCAAGGATGTAAGTAGTACATGATCATCCAAACACTGGTCGTTTAAATCATCATTACATCAATGATGTAATGTCGATTTAAACGACTAATGTTGGTTTTGTCAAGTGGCATTTGTTTAGTAACAGGTAATAGTTCTGTAAAATTATAAGTTCCTACATCGTGTGTTTTGATCAGTTCGTAAAAATTATACATTTGAACTATTATATACATCTACCAGTACGGATATTCTTTTATATATTCCAGCACGCTGAAAACGCCATGTTTACCATGAACGGTCAGCGAATCGCCGGCCAGGCTGTTCAGACGAACTGGGCCAAGAACCAGACATATTCGAGCAGCAAGAAATAGTCGTTGGAAGGCTCGAGGTGCCAAGTCTGTCAGTGTCGATATAGAGTCTTTGCCAAATAGGAAGAGCTAGAGAATCCGCGGCTCACATTGCGATCTTTGTTCATGCAAGTGTTAGTGTTTGTCATAAGATGCTAGAGGTCTTCAGTTGCTTTTCAAACTGTGACAAATTATGACTATATAATAACCTTTTTGTATCCTAGCCATAGAAGTGTGTAAATGATGCATTACCTACTACCCGACAGTGCTATGTCCGTTGTCAGAGAGACGTACCGGTGCAAGAGCATTGTCAATAATAGCAACATGTTATTTTACTCGTTGTGTACCATGAGTGCATGCTAATCTCATGGATGGAGCAGTTCAATGATAGAAGAAAAGAGTATTGCAGCCTTATGGGTGAGCGCACCCTGCACTATTATGTCATGTATGATTATAACGGACGGCCTATATTCAAGCTACTTGTATCTTTGTTGAGAGAATGTTCTTTGTTCTGGGTACATATTTTCCTCTGTAAAGTGTGTTTTGTACTGGTGTTTTGTAGTATTGTGTATTCACTTCTTATATGGTTTGTCGTTGAACACATAGGGATAGATGTGTGGCCATTTTTATGCAGGTCATGGCTAGTAGAATGATTTGAATTCACTTTTCTATCGCTATATAATTCTCAATTTTCAATTACCAGCATTCCTGGATCAAATTGAGAAATGTATCAGTTTTGCAGCAGTGTGTATCATTGTGTATGTCAACATGTAATTGGACGCTCCTTTAATTATGCTAGACAATGTCATGTATCTGTTTTGTGTGGGTGAGAATTAATTGTAGCAACCATATTGCATTGCTTTTTGCTGAATTCCACAGCTTAAACTTCACAAAAAATGTAATTTTGTTTGTGTAAATACTGTGCTTACCACTACATCAATTTGTAGTTTTCTGTGCCAGGGCCATATATTTTTGTCTAGAAATCTGGATCCAGTCTTAAGCGTGGCAAAGATTGTGGTTGATTTTCCTGGCAGCAAGGTTTCGCTAGAACTCCGCCCCTGGTTAAGATGATGCAGCTTGTGTTTAATGATAAGCTGCACATAAACGGTAGCTTGCCATACTGCTTTGCTGAACATAGTCATGATATTGCTATGGTCTGTGTGGAAGATTTATAGAGTGATCATCAGTTTACGGTGAACTTAGGGAGATTTTGCATCACTCAATGTTTGCTTAAAAGTTACGTTTTAAGTGACAGTTGATCAGGTATTTTATTACTCAAGCTGCTAGTACAACGCACATTTGGCAATCTGTAGCATGTCTATGTTACTTTGTAATTGTTGGTACTCCCTTCAAATACTAGAGGGTCCCTTAGCTATAGAGAGGACATTAGTCTGTAATAGCAGAGAGTATTGTGAATGTATTTGATACTCCCTCTCACGAAAGGACATGACTCTGAGCAGAATTATTTGGCTGAAGTGTCCTATATACATGTGGTAGGGGACTACTGCAATACCATTCGCCACAATGGCTGTAGAGAGCAACACGTATCAAGATGTTGCCAGGTCTTTGATGACAATATCATAATCTAAATTTGTGACTTTTTTGGACTGGCATATTGGTATTTCTATTATGGATTGGTCAGTCATCTTACTGAAAGGAGGGGTGCCTCACATTGCTGATAGAAACAGCTTTTTCTGAGCATTTCCCAGGATATATATACACTCAATTCCTGGTGGACAAAGACTTTGTAATGACTGTTATTGCCTACCATAATGATGACTATAGCACAGTATAAGTTAACATAACTGCACTTCATTAAGACATTGTACAGTATCTCGTACTACAGTATAATCAAGTCTGAACAAATTTCTGAGCGGGATCCCGACAGAGTTTGCCATATACTTGTATGTTCATGCACAGAACAAAGTAGTTTCAAACGGCACATTTCTTCGCAATCTAGCCTAGTAATAAATGGCACTATCATGTTTGTATTATTGTTAGTTAATGTCCACTACAATATGGGCGTGCACAAATTTTTTGGTGTCAACACTACTATGACTTGTAAGAAAATATTTCCATATTCCATATTAATAAAGTTTACTGTCATGCAACTCGTCTTTCAATGCACTGTTCTCATAACTCGACACTGAGAGACACAGCTCGCATCATTTATTTGGTGTACAAGGATGGAACACATTCCACATGGTGAAGACTACACAAGCAAATTAACTTTAACCTGAGGGGAAGCTTGGTACTTTTTTCGCAGAAATGAAATGGCTGAGGGCTATCGCATTAAAACGTGGGGGGGGGGGGCATGGACCTGAAAAGATATGAAAATGTGTTGGGGGTGGGTACAAAAAGAATTATACATGAAATACCTAGTAGGGGGGAGCAGAACAATGTATAAGAGAAGATACATTTATCGTGAGAAGAATTGAAATATGCTGTAGGGGGGAATAAAGCGAACTGAAATAGGTCACGAGGGGAGTCCTTTTCAGAGCCCTGAGGAAATTGTACATATCAAATGTACAGCGGTCCCACTATTTTAAGACCACCCATGGGACCAAGAAAGTGTGGTCTTATATTACAGGTGGTCTTAAAATAAAGGTCATTTAACAGAAAATTGCCCTTTGGTACCAAATCAAGCAGTCTTATAAGCAAGGGTGGTCTTAAAATAGAGGGACTACTGTATATGGAAAGTTGCAAACTGGCATAACCAAGCAGTCGAATTCACAGTAAAGTACCATCCCTGTGCATATAAGGCTGCTACCAGTAAATCCATTCTAGCTGTAAAACACCCTGTCCATCTTTGTTTAGTGGCAAATTTAAGTGGAATCTCCGGCCCCTTCCTCCATTTCATCTTCATCTGTCTCCCATTCTTCTTCAGATGTCCCATCGGGGTCATTCACCTCTGCCACACATTTGGGACATTTGCAGTTGAACAAATAGTTTTCCCTGAAATCAGAGAAGATTCATTTAAACACTAGTACAAAAATGTACTACAATTGAAATGCGTACAAAGTTAAAACTGAAAAGGACTTTAATAACATTTAATCCGGGTTGCAGTTCTCGAAAATATTGAAGGCAACTTAAAGTCTCCAATCTGAGCATTGATTAAGAATACGACTTCAAAACTTCGACTTGAGTATTTTCCATAACTCTAACCCTGATCAAAGCAGAAACTGACAATCCAAGTCTTTGATTTTACAAAGGTCTTGATACAGTGGAACCCCCTGCCTTAAAATAAACTCCGGAATAAAACTTAATGGCTGATCAAAGGTTATATGCATACAGCAGTATACTGTGTCAGAATAGAGTTCGGCCTTGACCATGCGTGGTAATAATTCCATGTTCCTAGTGCTCTTTTATCACATGGTCCCGATATGGTCGCCACAACCCACTAAATTTCTGTTTCAAGAACACATTGCACGTCTTTAAAAAAAGACCACCCTTGAGTCTCCAATATCAAAGTGAAGCCTTCAAGGATAGCTAGATGGTAATACTTTCAGTGATGCAGTTGTAACATCTTAAGCACTAATTCAACTGACGGACATGTCCTTTTTGGAAGTATAAAACCCGGGCTGGAGTTCTCAAAAGTAGTCAAGTTTTGACTTAAGTCATATTCTGAGCAAACCACTGCTCAGATTGGCAACATAAATCATAACTGCTCAGATTGGTAACATAAATCATAACTGCTCAGATTGGTAACATAAATCATAACTGCTCAGATTGGTAACATAAATCATAACTTATTATTCATTATTATTATTATCATTAATATTATTATTCATCTTGTAAAACAGAAATCCAACAACAGTATGCAAGCCCGCCCACTGCCAGTATGCCATCAGCCTGTATGTCAAGGTAACCATTTACAGCAAGTATGTTTATGTGGTTTGATAAACCCGTTAATCCAAAAAAGTTATTAAAAAAAAAACAAAACAAAAACCAGACTATGGCACAGATTACAGGGAAAATCTTTACCGTAGTATTTTTTGTCGTGAATGTCTGCTTCTGTGCTGATCACAGTGATCAAGGTAACAGATACAGATTTCCTGCAACAGATAAAACACGTCAAAACTGTGTTTATTATTATTAAACTTAATTTCAATCACATGCAGATCTTATGAAGCAAGGGTGAAGACAGCAGCATGCCATATCGTGCTCAAATGTTTTTTTTTTCACTGGAAGAGCATCTATTTGGTTTCAAACCAAAATCTTCACACCTCATTTATCAGTCAGGTGAGAAGCAGCTTTATTACATAACACACAGCGGAGCCTCTGAATCACGACCTCATACGGACTGTTACACAGTTGCCTTGTTGAGGAGTTGGTCTTATTTCTGAGGTTACTTCTTACTGAAAATAGAGTTTGCTACGGAAGTGGTCTTTGTTGTGATGTGGTCCTAGTTTTGTGGCGGTCATAAAGTGAAATGCCGCTGTATATTACAAATGCAATGATACATTACTGGCAGTAAATATAAGATGGTTGATATATGAACCAATATGATCCAACTGTGGTCCACGTGCTCCATTGGCTTTGAGTATAGTTGTGGAATGGCGCAATGCAAATCTAACGATTGACAGCCTATGACTAAGATTTCCTTAGGGAGGACTGTTGGCCAAGTGGTTACGGCATTTGACTCTCGTGGGTTCAAGCTATTGTATATTGATCGCCTGTGGTGCTTGCAACCTGGCAATACACAGAGGAAGCTATTGTACATTGATCACTCATGTCGCCTTGCAGTGTGTATCTTGGTTGTATGCTCCATTAAGGAGTATAGCAGGTGTTGGTGTGTACAGGTGTGCCAGAACTCGTTGCTGTATAGGAACTACATATTATTAGTAGTAGTATTATCATGATGCAAAAACAATCTGCAAATGTTATCAATTGCCACAGCTTATCAGTACTGAACAGCATTTTCAATGAACATATTCCCACTTACGTAAATATAACTTCACCCTGAAATCAACCCAGAAAGAGGAATACCCCAAAGTTGTAAGTTAGTACCGATTATTTATAGACAAAACTATCTACAGATATGTCAATATACTTTCACTTCAGAATTCAGATTACTCCAGAATCAAGCCCCCCACCCACATCCACCCCCCAATATATATGTGCTTAATTCCATAGTACCAGTGTATTCAGCACTGCTAGAAGAACATGCATATGATGATTGTTTTCATGAAGCAAAACAAATATTATGGTTCTCTGTACATGTATGTACATGTATCAAAGCAAGTTTAAAAATAGAGAAAGATCTAAGTTTGCCGTTAATACCTCCCCAGCTTGAATGGGCCGTAGTGATCTTAGAACTAAGGTGGAGTTGTTGTACGGAAACGTCACCTCTGCATTAGGGGCACAGCTGTGGTTGCCTAAAAATGAACATGGACATGATCTTTTTTGTACCGCCTTTAAGTAGAATTTAGTAAATACGTATCACATGCACCCAACCACAAGGATTAATATGCTTTGTTGTGACATCTCTGTGCTACCTATAGACGTTAAGAACCCTTGTGCTACATGGTAAACTTCCCGGTGAACTTCTAATATCTAGTTAGACATATATATTATGAAATTTCCAAGTAATCCCACCCCCATAAATGAGACCTCTTTGTAGGTACATGTAGTTATAATCCGTAATTGCAGAAGTTGTACTCGTAGTTCACTGATTTAAGTATTTGTCGCACAGAGAATTCATTCACTTTTTTTAAACAAGCATGTTAAGAGTGTGCCATGCTCTCAGTCATGGATGTCTTGAAATCATGTAATTCAAGGAATGATACATATGCAAAATCTATGTACATTATACATATTATGCATAGAATTGATTCATTTCCAGATGCTTGGTATTATGAATATTGATTCTGAATTTGCAGAAGTCTTCAGCACTGTACAGAAAATGGTAACTGAAAGAGCCTAAGAGGTAGCAACACCAAAGGACTGTTGCATTACAAGAAACAGCCGATAGCTCACTAGCACTTTGTAGCTGGTACAATCCAGATCCTTCACAGTTCATGAACTGACGACCGGTTACTGGAGTAAAAAGAAAGAAAATCATTGACGTAACGGCATAAAAGGTCATTCCACAATGGATGTATACAAATATCGCCAGTTTAGAGGGATCATCCATAATGAAGAACATTTATGAGCAGTTTGGAGGACTCTTTATTCATAAGCCTAGCCACTGTTAGACAAAGGAAAATTGACAAACAGCCATTCTCCGGGAAAAGAAAAATTGTTGTGATGCAATGCAAGTACCGGTATCTGCTACAGGCAAAGGTATCGTGTTGTATATGTATGTGCCTCAGATTCCTACTCATTCAAACAACCAGTCCAGTATAACGTCTTCACAGAAACCGTGTTGCTGTAATATTTAGACATACCAACCATTACATTACATGTATAGTACCTGTAGTCACTCTCAAACATGGACATCCCTTCTGCTAAATAATTCTCTCCTGCTTTATAGAGAGGTCGCCTTTGGTGAGAGGGAGGATTAAAGGCACTCATAGTATTTGCTGCCAAATAATTCTGTCCTTATTAGAAATGTGTCCTTTGGCGAGTGTCTTTTAAGAGAGGGACCACTCTATATAATTAACAAGAGGTCCAAGGACTTTGGCGCTCTGCTTGACAGCTGCAGTTGGGATGACAGTGGCAATTTTTTGCAGACTTGTATCAAAAACTCACTGCTGCAGACTAAATCAATTGAAATATGGGTTAACTCTCACACAGTACCTCACTATGCATGTATCCCTTAATTTTGACCTTTCAGGGTCACTCAAGGTCAAATGTGAGTGCTACTGGACTCCTTATATATGGTTTCCTATTAATGTTCAATAGTAATGGCCTAACTC
>JAAUYG010158065.1_pt1 | contig 11416 bp, 5 predicted proteins | sample 7278091 | NCBI WGS metagenome assembly JAAUYG01 (sample SAMN14350201, study PRJNA611818) | marine sediment metagenome | isolation source: surface marine sediment (0.6m) | place: French Polynesia: Moorea | collected 2018-08 | reverse complement strand
ATATACATATTGTCCAGGTAACAGGCCAACCACCTGCTTCAAACAAACATGGGCTTCCAATTCACTATCTCCCACGTATTTCACATATGCAGCATGCGGATTTCTAGCAATGATTCTGCAGTTTTCACTTCATGGTTGGGACATGGGGTACATATATACATGATATATGCAACAGAGACTATCTCCAACATTTATACAGTGGACACTCTATTTTTTAAAGTCTGAAATGTCACTCTTTATTGAGGACATGCTGTCCAAGACAAAACCCAAACCTTGGCAGCCAAGTATAATGAATGCATTTGATTCTCTCTCTCATCAAAGCACACCTCTTAAATCTGGACAGAGTTGGTAGAAGGGGTGTCGTGAGGACTCCTGTAACATTTGTAGTGTGGTGGTTAAAATAAAGACCGATCAAGAAAAACACAGATTAGATAGGGCTAAGTTTTCAATCTACACATTATCACTTTCTATCTTGCTTTTCAGTCTATTATTTTTAGCGAGTTTATATTAGCAGGGATGAAGCAAACGCATTTGAGCCACTCTGAATTGCTCTCGTGAGACAGTAAGATAGAAGTATAGACACAAGCACACTCAGCAGAACAGTGCTTCAAGACCATGTCAGGTCATAACATACTGGTACTGGACATTACATGTACCGAATATTAGAAAAGCGATATTTTTTGCAAATGTGCCGGCTTTGCACATGTCGTATGTACCACCATCTGAAGTACACAAATGTACAGCTGCAAACAGCTATACCGGTAAAAACTGCAGTATTAGGAGGACTCCTATCCCAGACTACCCCAGAATTAAATACATCTTTTTGGTGACCAAATGACATATACACCAGTGCACCCTCTCATCAAAGTATACCTCTCTAATGCGGACAAAACCGCATCCCAATTAGAGGGCGCCTACTGTTAATGTACACTGTATACCGATGCATTCATAAGACCACCCAATAATCAAGACCACTCTGGCCTCGACTGAGGGTGGTCTTGATGGTGAGGGTTTTCTCTGCATTCTACTGACTGTTACTTTCCATTTTACACGTTGAAAATTGCATGAAGACCGTTCTACTGTACATGTGTATATGATGGCATATGGTCTTTCTGTTTGCCCTACAACTGTCATGAATCATATTGCTATGCAAACACACATACCAGCCCATTTTTGCTTCCAACAGCACACGCTGCAGGTTTTCGACTCTGTTACTGCAGCCTTGAAGCATGCATAAAAACCCTGTCCGCACGAAGCAAAACATGAAAATTCCTTTCTTTGTTACTTTCGTCAAGGAGGTTCTAAATTCCTAATATGGCTGAGAGACATTCGTGGAGCCGTTACTTGAGCAAGACGAGGGCTTCGGTATACATGTTTGTTTGTCTGTATGATGGGTGGGTTTTGATCCCAAAGCGACACGACGTGGGCATTAAATTTTCCAGAACAATGCCTGCTCTAGGCTCGGCTGTCATATACAGAGCAGGTCCCTGACTCGAAAACCTCCGCCGTCTGAATCTACAGAAACAGACCGGCTGTGTTGTTCATTATACTGCCATTTACAGTAAATTCTGATTGATACAATCTTGATTTCAAACAGATATGGTAGTATGTTTGTTTTTTTCGTAGGACTACAGACACTATAGCCTCTTTTATAAAAGGATATTAATTTTGTTTTATGATGGTACTTCTGGAAGTACAGTCCAGGGAGTTCAGCCTGCTTTGCGCTTGCTGTGTGGACAAAGATGGGGAGCACAGATGTAGATGTAGTTTGTGGATCATGTGGATGGCAATGACCATATCACTGAATACGGCATGCAAGGCATCTTTCTAAGTTGCATCAGTAAACCAATCATCCATTTTTTTCCCCATTTTTAACAAAGTCAATGTAATTGGTACATCATGTACAAACAGTATCATTATATGGCTTTAAAGTCTAGAATATCTTTCTTTTCTGCTAACCCTGAAACCCGCCTTTCAGGTTCTTTACCTGTTTTGGTACAATTTAGCATTTCTTGTCTGTGCCCCATAAAATGGATCCCCCTATATATAACCCATGTACATTGTATTATATTATACCACTACTAGAACCTACTTAAATACTTTTCTTCATATAAACACTTCTCTCTTCCAAGAGTAGAATATAACTTTTTGCCCAAGCCAGTCACAACATTTCCCATATATCAATGTACTAGGCTTTCAGTCCTAATTTACAACAAACTGGTGTCAGGATGTTATGATGTAGAACATCTCTGATAAAACATCCTCCCAGATCATCACCTGGTTTTCATTTTAAGTTACACTCACTTGAAAACCCCCAAAGAGCGTCGATTTTTCTCTTTCTCCTGATTTTTGCGCGTTTTATCCACAGTTGTACTGTGCCGTCTCAGCTTGACTTTGCTCACTTCTCCTCGCTCTTTTGGCTTCTCCTTCTGGACTTTTTCCGGCACTGCCGAGGCCATGATTCCATGGATATATATCTATCTAGTAAAGCTTGCGAGAGAGATGGCAAGGAGGTCAGTGTATGTATGTCAAGGATCTACATATATGTACATACTATTATATCCAGGTGTGCTTTAGGGGGTCGCACCAAAACCAGTTACGGTATGGTCTTGTCATCAAAGCACTGCAGGACAACACACGAAATCCCTTAATTTTTTAGAAATGATCCATGGATGTCTTCACACAAATCCTGAGAAATGTCATGCTTTTCTGACTGAAGAAGGAATGTAGACACAGCTTGTGTACAGGTGTAGCAGGCACAGCGAAATGAATATCCTATCCAAATTAGCCATGCAATCCAACCAAGTCTACATGTATTTTTTCCAAAGATCCTCCTCTAGTCAATCTGGCAACTAATATTGCCCTGTTGGCCTGTTCACAATGGTTCATGGTTCAGAGTAGCCAATTAGAAATATTTAGGTGGCTCAGCAGGATTTTTAACTCTGGATTTTTGACGCATTTTTGACAGGCTTAAGTCAAATCAATTCACAAATTTAGTGCGATGAGATCATGCCCTATAATTCTGTTTTCAGTTTTATTTTACAATTTATGAGTATCCTGTTAGGTACAAGGCTAGGATTAGTCTACCAGGTAGTATCACAGCTTTATAAATTAATCCATTGGATTAAATACATCCTGGATCTGCTGTGCACGTTGTACAGCTAAACCGAATACAAAATGAAAGTAAAAGGTCAGAGTTATAAATGCAAATGTCATATCCAGGGACATCTATTCTGGAAGTTCACAGTCGTTCACACTATTGTCACCAACTTTGATGTTCCTATCAAAGCCAAATATCCTTATTTTTTAATTCAGCTTCATGTAGGCAAAAATTAAAATTCTAAAGGGATAATTTTTTTCAGCATCAATTTGTTGCCGCTGCTACGTTGCAGTAGTGATGCTCATAAAAATCATGTAAATGCTTCATGTTTCAATGTTAACTGTTCAAGCATTACACGCCACCAAATTTGGTCTTGCGTGTGCCTTTAAATAGCCACTTCTGATGCTGCTAGTACTGTTTTCCTTGCTTGTGTACATGTAAGTATCCAGTGCGCTATTCCGAAATTCAATACCCTAGCCGACAATTGAAGAGATTTTACCCGCTGACACAGTTTTCTATCCAATACTCTGTCCAAACAAATCAATAAATAGCAAGCGTCGTGGGTTAAAACATTTGTGCTGTGATGTTCGATGTAGAAACAAACAGCCTGGTGACCCTTGGTTCCCCTTTAGTGCCGCGGTGACTGTTGAGGCTGGGCCTCCCACTCTACGGCCCTGTATGCATAACATCCAATTTGAAGTCAGTTGTCATAGCCTCACAGAGCCATGTATGAGGCATGTCACACACAACACATGCGCGTGCATGCTTGTGTGCAATGACTGCCTGAATTTTAACCATATGGTGTGTTGTAACAGGTTTGTACAGCTTCATAGGCGGATGTCAATCATATGGAGCCCAGTTGGCTTGAGGCAGATCCCTGCGGCCCAGCTGGCCTGGGCAATTCTGTACATGTATACCTCTAATATACCTCTCCTATGCACAAATACAGACTGATAGGTATCGGCTGCAGTACTACTTTGAGGGTGGCTGCCTGGCAGTTGAACAAGTTCTGCTCTGTCGAGTATCCTACCCTTCCTAGACTGGTGGTGGTGACGGCTGTGGTGGTGCTCGTAGCGGTGACGTTGGGGCTACGAACTTTTGCCCCTTCTACAGTAGAGTGCAAACCAATCAGCCATACAGTGAAAACTCCCCTTATTGGGTCACATCGGAGCCACTGCAATTTTGTGTCACTCTTTGTATGTGTTGTATGTCAAAATGAAATTTCTCCAACAACCCTACATTTATTTGCATAACAACGTTAACTGGACCTTAAATTTGCATATATATGTGTGAAGGAAATGATGTTTTGACATTTATAAACCTGAACAAGTATGTATCCAGTGACCAGTACTGCGTGAACTGGTAGGAAGAGATCAAAGCGAACCGAAGTCCATCACACACACTGGACGAACTGGAAAGAAGTGTCACCTGTGTGTAAACAGATTGTCTGCGTACACAGACACATATACACTATACAGCTGGCCACGTATGACAACCTGTTCCTAAATTACCGTGATTACTGCTTAATATATGTATGTGTTTTATGCGCATATATACTGCGCTTACACTAATGTGCTTACACTAATGTGATTACACTAATGTACACCTGATGACCTTTAAGGTCAAGCATTTAGTGAAAGGCACAGTTATAGATCGTTGTGACGGAAACAAAGGACAAAACGTTCAAACGTTCTTCATGTCCATGCTTTAAGTACCATATTAATCCTATTGAGCACACATGCTCAAACAAGCACACTATGTGTTTTTTTCAGGCCAGTCGGCAGTGTCCAGACTTTGGCTGATAAGGTTTTGAAACATTCAATTAGAAACATGACTTTTCCGAAGTAAAGCATTTAATTTCTACAAGCAATGTACACTTCATGGAATAAATATGGTATGCTTTTTTTCTGGATGACCATTGCTTTACCTTAACCCTTGCAAAGAGTTTGATTTTATCCTGTTTATAGTATGAGTCATGACTAATATGATCCTTGTAACCAGTGTATAAAGCAACCTTCAAGCTCACCCACTCATCTTCCTTTTCTTGTTTCACCAATGTCTATACCCCCCCCCCCTCTCTCCCCACCCCTAGGTCAGTACAAATCTGTCTAGGATGTCCCCCTGTCCTGTGTTAAAGCAAGCATGAGTCACCCCTGTAATGGTACAGCATTGTACCCACACTTCAGTGGCACGCAATTACAGAGATAGGAGACACACCCAGACACTGGCTACGTTATACAGGTCTATCATCTGTCTATATAATTAACCAAGATTAGCATCAGGCAATTACAGGGACTTCCCAGTACAGCAGTCCCTGCAATTTAAGACCAATCAGTTTCTCCATTTAAAGACCAACCAGCGTGCTACCACTACTCCTATTATATCTTCAATATAAATATCCTTCCATTTAAAGACCATCTTCAATATACACGTACATCTACATGTATAAACACCACATATTTTTCTGGCTGAATGAGTGGTCTTAAAATTCAGGGACCGCTGTACAGTGGAACCTCATTTTCCAACCACCTCCGAATTAAGACCATCTCAGAACTAATTTAAAGACCATTTCCCCAACAGCTGCATCACAACTGGATTTTCCATATTGAGGTGGTTAGTGAATTTACATGTAAGTTAGTGAACTTGAGATTCAGGACTTAAGATTTTTCCAGAAACAGGCCAATGGTCTTAAATTATGAGGTGGTGTTATTTTGTGTTGTCCCCCGGTTGTTTTCCTGGGACTACAATGTATTGCCATGAAAGTCTACTGATGCAAAAGACTGCAATACCGGTAGCAGACCTGCATTTCACTGAATGCATTTCATTTCACAGTTGGATCCTGCCTTAGGACCACTTCAGAATTACATCTAGGACCACCACACAATTGAGACCACTTTCTGCTGAACTTATTTTAGATCAGTGTTACTTATTTCGGAATAAAGACTAGCCCAGAGGTAAAACCATTTTGGTCTTGACCATGGGTGGTCCTAACTCTGAGATTCGAAAGGAACCTGTTTTCATGGCAGAATGTACATTTGACATTCCACTGTAGAACCTAAATATGTATTAGACGGGAACCCATATTTTATTTATAGGAGCTTCGTGAAACTGAGCCAGAACAGCTCTTCCCTCTCCTGACATGCCTCAGTTGAAGCATGTGAACTGTTGCGTAACAATATCGCCGGTGACAATATCATAACTTACAGCAAAGATGACTCACCCTGCTGATTACATACAACGTGCCTGCCTAGCTGCCGCCAGGTCAGAAGTTAATAATATCCTCAAGGGACTTATTATTTACCTGGGAGTATCGCCAGACATTCAGGTGTACATAGGGAGATATAATTCAAGGGACTTGTAAATAAGCATCTGTCGACCTCTGTAAGGGGCTACCTGTCATCTGACATTAAGTTTTGACAGGGCAAGCCCTTATACCTGTCTTACGAGACTGCTGCCTTGAGAGACAGCCTGTCTTGGAAGGACTACATATTCCTGGTAGATGGTCCCAAATTTCAGTGCAACTGAACTGTTGTCACTAAAGACCACCTGTCTTGAGAGACCATATTTTTATGATCAATGGGGTGGTCTTTCAAGACAGGTTCTACTGAATGTTGACCAATTTTTACCAAGAGTCCGCTTTCGAATGACATCTAATGTTTTATAACTGTGCGCTATTATGGAATGACTATGATCTCTGTATAAATGTGCCTGGTATCTATTAAGCAGCAAATAAAACCTCTTACAACTTAGTGCACCATTTCTGTTATTCTTGTGTATCTTTCTGCATACTAAAACACTGCATACTCTGTACGTCTGTCTTGTCATATCATGTCATGCTAGGCTCAACTGGGCCGGTCTGATCCCTATGACAAATTGGCACACGGTGTGCTGGAGACAGCTTCTGAATATATTTATGAACAGCCTGAGTGATGGCCTAAAAGAACTGCTGAATTATTAAATGGTATTGAACTGTTTTTCACAGAGGGCCAATAGAGTTTGTACCCAATGGGAAAAATGATGAAGGAATATATTTATCTTTGTCAAGACATAAGGCTCCATTCATATACGGTACCAGTAGAAAACTTACGGTTTGTGTGTGAGAAAATCAGATAATTCATGTACCTGAACATGTAAACAAAGCTTCAGCAACTGCCTTTCTTGGGCAAACTTGACAGTGCTTAGAATCCACCAGCTATGAGCTTAACTGTCTGGATGTAACGTGTCAACATCTGTGTGAATTGTTATAGATACCTGAACACTGGGTTTGGCTTGACTGTCATTCTGCAAGCGCTACCAGTAATAGAAGAGTGTCTACTATCTGTGCCTCTTACCTGAACCTCAGGCTATTTCGCTTTACCTCAGCCTATGTAAGGTTATGAAATCTAACGATACATGTCACCTGTATAAATCTAATGATTCATGTCACCTGAACTTGTGAAACCCTGTTCCCAATGAACCAATCTGTACCAAATCACGTAAAGCATAGTGCGATGCCCCAAAACATCTACATTCCAACCTTGAAACATTTTCTTAACCAGATTTCAACCAAGATACACAGAATATCATGTAGATTCTTATCTCATTGGTCAATACGGACTTCTATTTGTAAACTAACTGCTTAGAATAGATGCTGCACAAGCTATTGCGGCAAGCTCTAAATATGTACCAGATAAGACCCTATTGTGCAGGCATATGCCAAAAACCTAGCCTTGGTTAATCCCCCCCCCAAAAAAAAAATTTCAAGGTACAATTTTAAAACCGGAGGCATTAACATACAACATACAAGGGTCTTGCGGTGATATGTCTTTTGACTTACTTCTTTTTCATCTCTGTGGAGTTTGCGACTAGTTCGTAGATCTGTGGTCCAACGCCTGATGTGCTGACTAGGAAAATTGCCCGCTTGTCTGGAAGAGAGGCCACAGACTTGAGTTATTACACGCACAGACCTCCAGGTACAGTCAAACCTGCTCTAGAGACCACCTGTATATAAAGACTACCTGTTTATAAAGACCACATTGCACAGGTCCTCAGGGGTACACTTCCCACCCTATTGAACCTGCATATAAAGACTACCCGAGTATAAGGACCACTAGGCGTGGTCTTTATGGACAAGTTGCACTGTACTTGCATTCTTTAATAAAACATGCTACAGAAGGCTGATATGTCAATATTCTTTTTTTAAATAGACATCTAGTATGCTTTATACATCCAGATGTAACAGTTCTAAATTTACTGGAGAAAAAGAGAACTTTAAGCAGTGGAAAAATAATATGCACAAACAGACAAAACACATAATAATTTATATATTACTGGCTTTTGAAATACAATGTAGTCATTGAAGGCCTAACTGCTGGTGTAGAACTAAAGTACTTAGTAGCTTGAATATATGTTTTCAATAAAACCGATACGATCTTGCAATGCACCTGTATAAAACCTGTGATTAAAGACCACCTTATGAGCCATAAAAGTTATATTGTGTCTCAAAGCTTCTCATGACTGGTTCAATTACAATCCAACCAGCTCACCATATAAAGACCACCTGCATAGAAAGACCAACTGTTCACTTCACATCCCTTGGACATACTCGTACTTTCCATGCTAAGGAGTCTGTGTCTAAGGACCACATAGGGTGTTTTTCATGTACACACATTGACACATGCCCCACTCTAATAGGGACACCCTTTCTGCCAAATAATATAATTTGGTTGGAGGGAATATCAAACGCATTCTTGGTACTTTCTCCCAAGATTTGCGACCTTTGAGAGGGAACACTGTATAGATTTCACTGTATAATGAAACGTTAGTCCTTCTACCAGGAATATATGGTCCTTGAAGCCAGGTGGTCTTTCATTTGCACTGGTCTCTTAAGGTCCAGTGGTCCCCCTCTAATAATAGGAACACCGCTTCTGCCAAACAATTCTTTTCTTATTAGAGAGGTGTCGTTGGGTGAAAGAGAGGATCACATGCATATACTTGCTGCCAAGAATGCGTGTCCTTTCTAGAAAAGGGTGACCTCTCCAAAGAGTGCTCTTTAAGAGAGGGGCCACTGTATGCTGCCTATCTTACCCGTGGCCACATTCCGGACGAGCAGGTTGCTGAGTTGAATGATCGGACTGTGCATGAACTTGGTATCCTCCTTGCCTGCCACCACCGTGGTGCTCTGACACCGTAGCACCAGTTTCTCGTCCTGTTTCTGCAGCAGAACCAACAGGTCGCTCAGCAATACGACCTGGAGCTCTATCTGCTTGGCCTTGCTGATTCTCCAGGTCAGGGGACCGTCGTAGAGCATTTTGTGATTGCGGAGATCAAGCTTCTGAAAACAATATATGAAATCATATGTAGCCAGTGCATCAAGTCGAGAGAGACGGAGAGTGAAACACGCTTTACGCCGAACTTTGACCTATGTATGAGAAACTGCCTAATTTTGACGTTTTTGGTTTGACGCAGTGGAGGATTCGATTGAACGGCAGCCTCCCAGTCCCTAGCAGATGCCTTTACCACTAGGCTAATGAGGCTGTTCGTATGTAAAGTGGAATGGCATACATCTAGTTACTTCAGCCATTTTGCAGTACCGCTACCATGCACACTACAGCATAGGCCTTTATTAAGATATTAAGTGGAAAAAGTTCATACAAAATTCCACACATAAAAATGTCAAATTTTATACAGCCGACTCGATATGCAATCTAGGAAATGCCAATATCTACTTCAAGCGTAGAATGCCTCTCAAAAAAGTTCTTTTTTTTCCACACTTTTTATATATTTTTCTATGCATTTTAAAATTTGTTTTGCTTTGTTTGTTGCAATGTTCTTTCTGCTTATCACAGCATGTAAGTCACACCAGAAATACTGGTAATCATAATAGATTCTAAAATTTCATTCTGTCAATAATATCCCAGCCATTTATGTACTATTTGTTTGTTTGTTTATTAGTTTCAGTTTCTACCTGGCTTCGCTAATCACTGTCCGCTTACCTTAAACTCCTCCACCCCTTGTATCGTGGAGTTTTCTATCGGTCGTTTATCCAGCCGTCGCTGAAAGTCTGCCAGTCGGTTCTGGTTCTCGCATTCCTTGACGGCCTGGTTTACATGGTTCAGGAGTTGTTTGCTCAGCTTGTGCGCTTCTTGTAATGACTTGTGCTCATCCGTGTTACCTTTGGGCAGGGAGAGAGAAAGAGATAGTAACAGTGGGGGACAAACAACTATAACCGCATCATGAAAGATACAACTAGCAAAAGATATGGCTTAAAAAGTCGATACAAATAATTTGGCAAGATGAGAGGTACCCTTATAATGTTATATTTTGTAACATAGCAGCTAGATTTAATTCAAGAAGGGAGTGCTCTAGGACCAGGATGTCCCCCTAGTTACATAAACTGCTGTAAACACCAGAGAAACGGATGATTTGCCAACATTAGCTTGTCAGATAAAAGCTTTACTAATTAATTCCAACAGACATATCCCCCTTCCCCCATTTCTTTGAAAACTGCCCCATCAGTCACAGTGGAACCTCAGAATTAAGACCACTCAGTATCAAGTCCAAACTGGTCTAAATTGTGAGGTGATCATCATTCTGAAGCAATCTAATACTGGAATGTAACTTTTAGGGTTGTCAAGTAATTTGTCTTATTTTCGAGTGGGTGGGTGTGGGGTGGTATCTCTGATCTTACTTCTGGGGTAGACTTCTTTCACAAGCCCAAAAACGGTGGGGCAGTCTTATCTGTGGGGTAGTCTTATTTCTGGGGTGGTCTTATTTTTGGGGTGGTCTTATTTCTGGGTTTGGGGTGGTCTTATTTCTGGGTTTGGGGTGGTCTTATTTCTGGGGCATTCTTAATTCTGGGGCGGAATTATTTCTGGAGTGGTCTTATTTCTGGGGTAGTCTTCTATCCCCAGAACTTTTATTTCTGTGGTGGTCTTATTTCTAGGGTGGTCTTAAGGTGTGTGTGTGTGGGGTGAATCAGGCTTACAGTCGGCTTTCAATCACTCATGAGGGGTTCATGAGAGCAGCCTCCACGTGGCGTTCCCTGGGTATCGGGTCTTGTCGGACATTTTGTTCAGACTTGGCCTGATAGCGAATGCTCTCACACAGTGCAGTTCTTAGACTAGTGACTTGAATTGACATTGCGATCATTATCACCTGTTTTGGCACTGTATGACCCTTTTGGTGTTGATGTGCCGTTAAACTGTGATACCACCATCAATCACTCATGGTCATATCACCGACTGCAAGTTGGACTCGGTGGTGTATGCAGGTGTATGCGGGGTGATTTAATGTGGACCTGTCTTGTTTGGGCCGAACGATCTACGCCCGACAATT
>JAAUYG010108350.1_pt1 | contig 11418 bp, 6 predicted proteins | sample 7278091 | NCBI WGS metagenome assembly JAAUYG01 (sample SAMN14350201, study PRJNA611818) | marine sediment metagenome | isolation source: surface marine sediment (0.6m) | place: French Polynesia: Moorea | collected 2018-08 | reverse complement strand
GTTTGGTGGCATGCGCAGAGGCGTAACTTGGCACGTGACGTCGCGTGGAGAGCCGCACGTGGGCGGTCGTCCAGATAGTGGAGAAGACTGTGGAACGTGTAGAAGACGGCACTGGACTCCCCTGGATTGACCTGTGGCTGTATTGGGGAAGTAATGGGGGAAATAAGGATTGGAATAAGGAGCCAAATTCAAAAGTGTCGTCAAGAGTTATCCCAAAGCAAGTTAAACAAACCCGTGATAATATAATGCCAATGTCGATTCGATCTCCTACAGTTTCCCTCTACTATTGGTCAGTTCAGTCTGTACCAAAGAAAGATTTGATATTCTATTAAAGTAAAAAAAGTGTATAATGTAAGAAGTCAAGACACTCTGTGTTAAAGAATGTTATATGAACATTCAAGCTTAATATTGCAAGTGTTCGTTTCATATTCATTTATAAACTATACTCGGACAAACTTCCAACGCAACATTTTTCTTACAAAAACAAACCTATATATAAATGTCTAAAATTTAGTAAATAACTATTGCGACACAAACATGGTGTGCAGACTGTGTACTCCTGCTTTGTTCAACTCAAAATTAATGCTCGTTGCACTTCAGCATGTTCAATGCTCAAGCGCAGCAAATGCAACATCAACTTATTACGATTACGAGTATTACTGAAAGGCCAATCACGATCATCCTGACGCAATTGCATCACATGGAAGGCTAACGTCAAAATCAGAGGGAGAGAGCTATTGAGATGCTGAATGCTGGGATGTCACAGCGGCGGGTTGCACAAGCTCTCAATGTTCATGCAAAAATAGAAAATAATGACTGAGAAATGAGTTTGAGATAAGACACATTGAAAATACATAATACATATTTCTTTTGTACGCGGCAGAACATTTCAATAGAAGCATATAATTGTATATTTGTGATGGCTGGCTATAGACAAAACACGGTGTTGCGTTGGAAGTTTGGCTGAGTATATATAATGGTTTTGCGTAATATTAAATTGCTATATACAGCAACCTTCCTCGATTATATATAAAAAAAACATACGGGTCTACCTTTTGCACATTTTACCACCGAACACGGTCACGTAAAATATGATATGGTATAACAATAGTCTCTCATTGATCAGGCAACCGAGGCCACCCTCCCTAACACCCTCCCTAATTTTTGCCTCTACCTCAATGCTCAAAACATTTAAGGGATCAGTTTAGACTTTGGGTATTTTCATCCCCCGAAAGAATTTAGCAATGGTCAGAACATAGCGCTGTTGAGTAATGATCTGAACATTTGTACATTAATGCTTATCTCGATTGAAGGTCAGGATGCAAAGCAAACCAGGGAGAAACTCACCTACCCCTGAAATTGGTTTGTGATGTTTCCTTACTCAACAGTCTGATGTCATCAGTAGCAAGACAACCCTGTAACATTTAACCCCACTTATCCTTGTTTTCATTCATGTGGCATGTGCAGGTTTTTTGCTTGGTATGAGACGACATTTGCAACAACATGAGATGGCGAGATTGATCCAGATGTTGGAATATGGTTCCACCCAACACGACGTCGCAACAGCCTTTGGCGTCACCCAGCGTGTGGTGTCCCAGGCATGGAACCGGTACCTGGCAACTACGTCAGACGTCCCGGCCAAGGACGCCTACGATGCACGACCGCTCGCCCAGTCCGCTACATCCGCCAAATGGCTGTACTTCACCTTCACAGTACTGCCCGAGCACTCCAGATTGACTTTCTGCAAACCTCAGGACACCGAATCAGTGACCCAACTTCACAGCAGACGACCAGCTCGTGGTCCCATTCTCACACGGGAACACCGTGGAGCTCGACTTGACTTGCCCAGGATCATTAACATTGGCAGCTGCGTCATAGCTGATTCAATGTCTCTACTTGTGACCGACGTACGAGAGTATGGAGGTGTGCCGGTGAACGGTATTCTGACATCAACATCGTCGAATACGACCAATACGGTGGTGGTCCGTGATGGTATGGGGCGGCATTTGTCTGCAGGTGAGTTAACAGCTGTGTGGTATCGGGATGAAGTCCTTGAACCGGTGGTACGACCCTTTGCTGGGCCTTTAGGTCAGGATTTTTATCCTGAAGCACCACAATGCCAGACCTCACACGGCCAGAGTCGTCCAAGCCTGCCTGGAGCAGGAAAGCATCGACGTCATGGAGTGGCCAGCGCGATCCCCACACTTGAATCCGATTGAAAATTTGTGGGAGATCCTACAGAGACGTGTTTCAGGGCGTCAGAACCCACCGGCGACAGTACAGGCCTTAACAGCAGCCATGAGGAAGGAGTGGAACGGCATCAATCAGGTCTCTGTACGCAGTCTGATCCGGAGCATGCCTAGTCATATCACCGACTGCAAGTAAGATTTGGTGGTGTATGTAGGTGTCTTATCGGAGAGGGAACACAGAGGCAATGACTGTATAATAATAGATCATCTATACCATCTTTGGTAATAAGCTGTCGCTACCAAGCAGATTTCTTTCCTGGATGTTTCTGGGGGAACCTTTTTCAATATTATTTCTGCGTGTAGGACCTTTTTTGTGTATATGTAAGTGAGCCAATATTGTTCCAGGAGCACAAACTGTATAACACTAGGCATTATTTACTCGTTCTGAAATAAAAATACATCAATACGTAAGTCCATAGCGTACACTGTCATGCCGTTCACGAACTTTACAGAAATACCTACAGAGTACAGCTAAACACCATAGAACCAAATCATTACTATATTAACCAGTGGTATCATTACACTCTCTGTATTAATTATAGCCAATAACATAAAGTAAACCAGATGCACAGGAAGGCCGTTGACAATGACTGCTTGCATACTATCCGAAATTAGGCGACGCTTTTATTAGACGCACAGATTAAAGATTTATCCCTAGGGATGTTTGTTACAAATTTTAAACTAACAGGGTATTGCACTTAACAAAATAAAACAAATTTGTGTTTGTTGCGTTTTTAATGGCCCTAAGTATATATTGGGGCCAAATGCTTATAAGGGACACATTGTGCATACCCTATTTATGCTGTTCCTCTCTTTAATTTAGTACTTGCAGAGCGGCCCTATATGTATAAAGAATTATATGCAAATAATTATGTCTATGGCTAAATATTTCTCACTGTAAATATGTACAATGGCACATAATCCATTTGTTAAATATTTGATTATTTGTTAAAATATTGATTATTCCCTGAACATTGATTAAACTAATAGGTTGAGAAATGTCACATTGCATCCGATATATAAACTATTTTTTTGTTGTAGAAACTACATTTGGGTACTCACATGTATACTCATGAAAAAGTTAATGTGTATTGTCGAAATAATTCTATTCTTATTTACAAGCAAGGTGCTTTGCTTAAAAATGCTGCCGCAATAACTGCTTTTGGCCGGTGTAGATAATTGTTATGCCGGAGTGATGGAAGGAGTTAATAAATAAAAAGTAATTGTATTAGGATCCTCGGGCAAATCTCAGGTCAAGGATAACGATCATCGATTACATATGCACTATAAATGTGTGATAGACTGACATATCTTCGTGTATATTCACACTCTCACTGAGATGTCAGTCCAGCAATGTCTCCATTCAAATACCCCAGCCAGAGCTGTGACTGGACCACACCACAGTCGTGTAACTGCTTTTGGCCGGTGTATATCCTGTGCCAGATAAGCTTGTCATCTAAAACATACACAGAGCCAGAGACCCAGTCCGTGACGAGGAATGTGGATGTGTGACTGTCTGTAGTTATGCTGGTCACCTGGTCCAGTCCCTCCGGTGTATGTAACACCCGACCAGGGATCGGGCTGTCCGTGTGGTATGTCACCAGGGTGTTCCTACCGTAGCTGACTAGGAGAGTCTGCCCCAGCACAGATATGTGGCGTGGTTCACTCCTGGCCTTTGCTGGTCTCTCCAGCCGCCTAATCACTGTGTCGGAGGACACACTGACCAGGCAGACAGAGCTGGTGTCCCAGTCAACCACAAACACAGTGTCTGCCGTGTAGAGGCAGACATTCGCGGCATTCCTCACACACCACAACCTCCTGGCAGGCAGCAGACGACCGTCTTGATAGGGGAATATCCACACACCGGCTTCGCGACACGTCACATAGACCCGGTGTGAGCTGTCTACACGGGGACTACAGTTCCAATGCACATATCCCACCTTCACCTTGTCTATCAGACTGAGACTGCCATCCCCAGAGTCGCTCATGGCGTACACTGTCAGCCACTCCGCCGTGTTCTTCAGCCGCTCCACACAGTAGATTCTGTTGCCATCATGGCAGAGACCCAAAAGCTCGTCACCCCACTGTATCCTGTGTCGTCTGGTCTCGTACAGATTTTGGAACTCCACCGGCAACTGGAACAGACATAACACAACAGATCAGGAACACAATCCGCCGTACATACCAGGCAAAGTTTAAGTTAGTTGTAGATATTTGCTACATTCGTGTAACACATTTTTGATATGGTGTTTGGCTGTATTTATAAACAGGCGAACATGCAACCCCCCACCCCTCCCTCCCCAACATTCCAACACTTACTCATAGTTTCTACTACTGTGGCAAAAAGAATGCTGGGGGATCTGATAAGTTCTGTACTGCCGATTGCGGAATCGGGAAACACAAATAGGGATCCCAATATGTTGAGCTTTCTTACTGACAGGTGATAATTCAGTGAACACTGCCCTTGGGGCGGGGTGGGGTGGGGGGTAGGGTAATGTTGCGAGAGTGAGCAACGATCGAATTAAGATTTGTGCGTAGCGTGTGCATTCCAACACTGGAAGTCAATGGGGTATATCACTGTATATTGCAAACCCATACAGTACCTGGACTTTCGCGACCAGTGTAGGTAATGATGACCACAAATGTACAGGAAATGTGTGCAAAGCTCTGTAATATCCAATGTTGTTCCAAACTGATCCCATTAAGGCAAATAACCGCGGCAGTATTCCTTCATTCTATGAAAACTACATGCATGTGTAGCATGTCAGATTAAAGGTTAATGACCAGTAACGCACTGTAAGTAAAAACGTGTTTAGCCGTGTTTTTGTTGTCACTCGAGTATTGCGATGTTTGTGTACATGCATATTGTAAACCCCTATCAACTATAATGCAACTGCAAATTAAAATGGTTAGTTGCCGTCCAACCCTTGTATGCGCTGATTGATACTGACCGTTATTGCATAATCTATTCAGTATTAACCCGCTGTATAATAGTTTCAGAGAATAAACACTTGTACAGATTGCGGAGGGGGCCTTTGTTAATGCAGGAAAATTATGACAAAAAGGTGTATCAAAGTACTGGACCACATAACAAATCGACTAGGACAATTGCGTTTTTTTGCTACGATCGGTCTTTCACTGCTTAGTTGAGTCAACATGAGACTATACAACTGTACTGGATGTGCGGTTTCCCACTATGGATTTAGTAATATAATCTCTGGATTCGTAAGTTTGCCGTTACAATATATTGTAAGCCTGCTCCGGCTTTGCAGTGCGTGGTTTCTTACTTTGAGTTTGTGAGTCTGACAACTTGACATGCTATCAAAATGCTTGACAAGATAACAAATTGTGAAAGCGTCCGACCCACAAGGAACGGAACCATTCATTCGAATGGGTATGAGGGGTAGGAATCCGTTTGGGAGATCCAAACTTTTGGCTCAATGATAAGATTTTTTCCACATATACATGTAAGCGTTAACATTTGAGGCATATGCATGTTGCTATTATTAGACAGACACATTCACGAAATCACATGTGGGGAGTCCTAGTGAACCACAAGATATGACCTTGAATGACACTAAATGATAAATTCAAGGTCAATTATATATTAAATATTAGTAGGAAGTCATGGACACGGGATCTAACTGCAACGTTAGATTCCATATAAAGTGACCCAGGACAGGCAGCTTTTAAAAGGAATCCATCTTGTAAATGAGATGTGTTAGGTTACTGTTAAACACTGATGCAACGTAATTAATTTATTGTACCATTACAGAATTTATACATGCCTATTGCCAGAGTAACACTTTTAAAGTATAACACTGTTTAACGCTCAAAAGCCACTAATATCACAATATATTTGACAATCAGCCTACATTGGGACACAAATTAATTCATGCTTTAGTTGCCTATTTTTCATGTCGGTCATTATAAACCTTGAAATGCATCTGATAGGAACTCATACACGTAGATGAGCCGATAGCTTTCACCTCGAATGAAATTTTAAAGTTAAAAGTCAAAGAGTTTTTCAAAAAGTCAGTGGTAGAAATTTATTGCTATGCATTTGGCAGACATCAAGTTCGGTAGACCTCATCTTTGCTTTTTATTGCTTTGCACACAGCGCCCGATACATATCTTCATTTTTTACATTTGTGTTTTATAAACAAACATCATCTACTGCCAAATTTTGCACTAATTTACCTATTCATCATATCCCATTTTTTTCTCCAAAAAAAAACCCTACTTCTTTTTGAATTTTAGCGAGGTTAGTTGTTTTTAACATGGAATATAATGATATCAAATGGCATATCTGACTGATGCCAGTTTCACTTCCATCGGTCAACATGTGTAATACTAGGAAGAATAACTGTTGAAAGTGAAAACTTAAATTTTAAAATATTGTCATTTTTGTCTTCGTCTTTACTGTTTACCATCATGTGATTTAATAATACACCCTACCCCGTCAAGGCAAAAAAAGAGCAAAATCTCTAACGTTATTGTAGAAAAAAAGGAAAGATAATTGGCGCTCAAGCCTTGAAAGGTATGTGTGCAGATACTTAAATGTCGGCCAGTGCGCCTTGCAAAATGCTGCTCGTACTCGTATAGAGAAAGTTATGCAATGCTGGGAATTGTACATACCTATACGGTGTGTTCCTGTTACTTTTTAACTGATATTCATCAAAGTAAATTTGGGGACATTCTTTGGCAAATAAGCCTCCAACTCGACTACCACCGATCGAAGGGCAATTGTCGTCAGAAGCATGTAAATAGCGTGTCTACATGGATTATTTGATCTACGATCCAGTAAGGACATTGGGTGCCTGTCGGTGCATTTGCTTAAAATTAATATGTGGTGCTGTTGTTCGAAGTTTTACAGTATGTGTCCCTGTCCCGGTGGCTGAATGATTAGAGCGCCTGGCAGAGGAACACATATGCCCTCATTGTGCGGGTTCGAAACCCGCCAGGGATGATATCATGACATGCCAGAGTGAAAAAGGGAAAGATGATGTTTGTATGAAGATTCATTATATATAATATGCATATACTGTTGTAAACTGGCAGTGTACCTCGAGTACGAATAAAGATATATTATTAAATACGGAAACGGTTGTTTACCTACAGCAAAGGGAAAGGACTTCTTGGTGTATGCATACATGATTAAATATATAGCGTTTGGGATTTCCTAATAGTATTTTTTTAAATATATAATAAACATTGAGACCAGAAAACTGGGCTATCAGCATCCAATTGATAAAGGGATAATTTAACTTTAGACATATCAACGTCCCTTGGCGTCATTTTTACAGGTTTTCATGTTAAGCAATTGCTGGGCCAAGATACGGTAAATTACATGTAGGTTGCGGTTAATCTGCAATAAATCAACATGCGGACGCATACCTGAAAATGGTCAAACTTCATTTGATGCACAAGGTCCTCGTGAAGTTCTGGCACCACAAAAACTGCCTTGTGAGTCGCTCTAGATGCCAAAAATACTTCATAGCGTGGGTTGTACATATTCATCTCACATTGCATCGTCCTCCTTTGGAATATTCTTCTGAGAGGATGGACCGACTTTTCCCGGCATGCATTTGAGAGAATAAATATACAGACACTGGCATCCAGACCAAGAAAGCTGTTCACAGAGTCTACGATAACACCAATTCGAGGGAAGACGTCTGCACTTTGAACAGTGATGTCTGGGAGAAGTTCTGTTAAAATTTGTTTACACTGCTTGATTTTGTCAGTCGTATATGAAGATTCCAATAGGATGGCTATTTCTGACTGGGTGTAATCTCCAGATAGTAACAGAGAGCGGAGATAAACAACAAGATCGTTGTCTGGGTTGTTTTCCCAGACATTGGATATTGGGATGCACTCAACTCCCTCACCATCCTCAGTGTTTGCAGCTTCGATTTTACGAAGGTCATCCTGTACGTCCTGGATGGCAGCCTGCACAAAGGATACTACTTTCCTGGTGTTGCGATATATTTCTGTCAAAGGGAAATTCAAAGGAACCTCTTTGAGTACTGTACGTGTAAGATCCAGAATGCAGTCGTGCACAACTTGTTGTTGTCTTCTATCAAAGGACTGGTAGTCATTATCAGCAAACACAAAAAGAGACATATCTCTCTTGTCCCGCAAGAGGTTGAATAGTTTCTTCATAGATTTCTTTGTACATGTGAACTTATGGCAGTCATCGATAACAATACACACTTTGTTATCAAAGGTGCCACTCTTAATTTCCCTGAAAAGATCTTGGTCACAACGCACAAGTATTCCTGTGCACCCATTGAATTTCAGGTACTCTAGAAATTCTGTTGTTGTGCATATGTACACACTTCTTTCCTTCCCATACATTTTACACAGTGAGGCGCCGGTATAACTCTTCCCGCTCCCAGCTGGACCCGTAATGTAGTTCACCTTGGCCTTGCGCATCAACACCGCTAGCTGCTGTGCAGAGAGAGTGATACTAGTGCGATCGCCAACACACCTTTTCAGTGGGGATTCTTTGGAAAGAATGATCTTTGTAAGTGTCCTCTGTAGTAATTCAAAGGAAGCCGTATCTTGGTACATGTGATCAAGATGAGCTTGGACCTCTTGACATTCAGACAGTCTCAGCTTGACTGCTTTATCTGCGCAATGTGATGTGTCGACGGGAAGTACACAACAGTGTATCCACAGGTTTGACAAGTCAGCACCTTCCCCTTTCTGCGCAATCTGGTATTTCAGCATGCGTCCAGTGATCATCAAGTAGTCTATCTGGTTTTGAATTACCTCTTCCTTTAGTCTATCGACTATCACCCAAAATGAAAGCCTACCTGTGTCTGTGACAGTCAGTATGTCACAGATATGTCCTGGGGGAAGTTTGTCAGTCATATTGTCATCTGATACATGTATGTGGAATCTCCACGTCCTGCACGTAACTGCACATCCTGGTCCCTTTGTTGCAACTGTATGCATTATTTCGTCCATGTCTTTCTCTGAGTCAAACAGGTACCTTATGGAATGTCTATCAGGTGTGATCTTCATAGGTTGTGTTGGTGTCCATATGGGACATGATGCAACGATTTCATCAGTTTTCATTTCTTTTATCTTGACGTATTTCTGCCAGTCTTTCGTGTTTTCTGCCCAATCTAGTCTTTGGCACGAGGAAAAGTCAACTTTCGGAGACACAATGCCAACACTGGGACCAGGGACTTTCACTGATGCTACAGCAGATGCACATGATGTTTCTGGTTCATTTTGATGTGTCTCCTGACTGTATGTTTGCAGCAATGTTGCCGTTTCTGTTGTCTGGTCAGGAGTTGCCGAGGATGTCTCCATTTCCCTGTTGCTTTCACCCTGTGTGTCCCGAATGGATTTTGTATGCATTTGCCCAAACATATCCATTTCAAAAGATATAGGTTTCAAAATCTTGCTCTTCACTGGTCTGTATTCCAGTTTGTCATAGGACCTTTTCTGCAAAAGGGCAGCCCATGATCGGTGCTCGCCTAATAATAAGGATACCTGAAACATTTCTGTTAACTGTGGAAAGGATTCTAAGCTCTTATCGAACAATTCATATAATCTTTCTTTGTTGTGATGGAATATTTCCTGTTCGACAGGCTGTATGTCATCGGTCATGAGGTAGACAACACCACCACATCCACGGCATAGAGCTGTAAGCAATGTCAGCAGACGGTGTATATTCTCGTCAAAGATGGGGTGTTGCCAAGGATTGATATTGAGCTTGAATGAATATTCTCCGCATCTAAGTTCCCCTGGCCTGGAGATACTCATATTCAGCTCACCAGCCAGCGTATCAATCTCCGTTGTGGAAGTAGGCTGGAAGAACAGAAAACCATATTCTTGATGGCATAAAGCTTTATTTGGATTCTATTGCATTCTTGATAATACTCCAAGGTCAAGATGTTAAATGTTTACTGGTTAGTACTCTTATCCAAACATAAAAAAGCTGCTAGTTTAACTCAGCTAGTACTCTCCTGAAATTGAAATTCACCTATCGTCCGTTGTCTTGTCTGTCGTCTATCGTCCGTGAGGAAGTGTCATTATTTCAAATTCCAGTTTATAGAATTTTTTAAATGCTGCTTGTTAGTTTGTTAAACCTTGTTTATTTATTCATTTTTAATTGTATGTGTTTAATGCGACAAATATATTTTCCGTTACCGTCGAATCCCATGAAAATAAACGTTTAGTTTGTAAATAGTATTCTTGCTGCAAGCCACACCTGAAGCTTTTCGAACTTCTCCTGAATTTTCACCTCTATGTTTTTCCCAAGGTACCTTTTTTGAAATTATGAAATTGCGAATAATTTATTTTTATTAAAAACATTTTACATTAGACATTTTACCAATAATGTCCATTGTAAACTTTAGAATGTAGGGCCTAATGGGAAAGATGTTATAGGCTTATATCTTGGGAAGGAGCTGGGTTAAGCCGTAAGTTAACACTAAAATAATTGGGAGTCGTAAATCGGGAGTCGAGCTACAAATTTAGTTTGAAATATAAAGGTCAAGGTGACTCAGATTGTAAAAGAGTTGGGTTGTAGAGAAACATGTTTATGTTTATACAGTTAAACTCTAATACGAAGTAATTAGATTTGTAATTGAGTGACTTTGAAAGTAAAGTTTAATGTCACTCATAACCCTGCCATATTTTCTCAGTTTAGTTTGGGAATATGCCCGGTAAAGGGAAACGTTAGTAGTTATAGCCAATTGAAAGTCATATGGGGAGCCCAGTTCTACCATATCATTTGAGCTTGAGTCACGTTGAATAGTCAAGTTCAAGGTCACCCAATGTCACATCGTTCAATATCTCAAGACGTTTTGTTGACGTGAAATGTTTTGATACTGAACCACAGCAATGTCATTTTAGTGTTTTTCATGCAATGTTTTGTGATTGCTTGTACCATTGAAACTCAAAAGTAAAATAGTATTTAAGGAGACGTTATTGATATTACGTATGTCACGATCATTTCCTTTATTCAGTGCACATCTTTTAAATCAGCTTGTTACTTGAAAGCACAACTAATACTATATACTTCTGCATTGTTGGATTCTAACCAGACGTAAAGGCTCATGCTTCCTTTTTGGGGGGGGGGGGGGGGGGGGGGGGGGGGGGGGGGGCGGGGGGGGGGGGGGCACGACGAGGAGGATCCTGATTGGAGGAG
>JAAUYG010020003.1_pt1 | contig 11419 bp, 11 predicted proteins | sample 7278091 | NCBI WGS metagenome assembly JAAUYG01 (sample SAMN14350201, study PRJNA611818) | marine sediment metagenome | isolation source: surface marine sediment (0.6m) | place: French Polynesia: Moorea | collected 2018-08 | reverse complement strand
TTAATCGATAAATTATCTCAAAATATAGAGTATTTGCTCATAAATCACCCCATTTCCCTATCACCCCATTTCCCCATTGATCTTTTATGAGAATGAAACAGCCCTACAATCTCCTTGAGCTGATTTGACATAGCCCAAGATAGCCGAGACTATACTCATCAAAAAAACTACACTAGCCCAAACTTGCTTGATAAAAGCGCCTAATCCACCACTATTATCTCGATCGCTCATTCAACTTAAACTAGTTATTTGTAATAAAGCTATTATAAAAAGCCCAGTTAATCTGAAATTATTTCTTTACTAAATCTCAAGCACTAATAATGGCATCAACCGCGACGGATATTTCAGGAAAAGCTAAAAGACAAACAAAGCCACTGCTAAAAGTTGCTTTAGAAGCATATTCAGTTTCTTGTGGTTCTCTAAAAACAATAAGCTGTCTTTTTTTGAGATTTACTACCCAATACTCTTTTATTCCTACTGCTGCGTAGATTTTAGTTTTAACGTTTAAGTCCTTTTCCAAGCTGGAATTAGAATACTTAATTAGCCAGTAAATATTTTCAGGATAGGGATGATGTGCCAAGTATTCTCTACCTAGTCTTTGCACAATCGCAATATCTGGTTCGGGTTCGCTATCATCGGGTAGAGTAATGGGTTTGCCTGAACGAATTGTAGCGCGATCGCTCAATAATGTTCTTAGATAGTCCTCTGCTTCGCTACTAAAATAAGCATGAGCTTCTCCTTCTAGCGACATCTCGACAATTTTCCCCTTTAGTAACTCCACTTGACGATTATCTAATAATCCAGCCTCAATCATGGAGTGGTATTCATCAATTGTCCATTTGGCTAAGGTGACAGTCATCTGGCAGAAAACTCAATCAAAATTTGTAGCTATGAATTATTTATCATTTTACCCTTTAGGCAAATTTAACGTGCAAGTTGTAGTTAATAAGTTCTTAAATTGTGCTTAAAATTTAAACAATTCTATTTTGTACTTATCAAATTCACTTTTTCATCATTTGTCTGTCAATATAATTATTTCTCTAACTTTAATTTCCCTGCTTGCTGCTTATGTCGCCTGGAATCTGGGGGCGAATGATGTAGCCAATTCTATGGGAACATCTGTCGGCTCAAAAGCCATTACTCTTACCCAAGCAATTATTATTGCAGGAATTTTAGAATTTACTGGAGCGGTAATATTTGGTCATCAAGTATCAGCGACTTTAGCAACCAAGGTTGCTAAACCTAATTTATTTATTGATACTCCCCAGACATTTTTAGTCGGGATGATTGCAGTACTACTTTCCTGTGGTTTGTGGTTACAAATTGCCACAAGTAAAGGTTTACCTGTCGCTTCATCTCATGCTGTTGTTGGTGCGATCGCAGGATTTAGTTGGGTAGCTATTGGCAAAGAGGCGATCTCCTGGGGCAATATTGGTTTTATATGTTTGGGTTGGATTGTTACCCCTGTAATCAGTGCGATGGTTGCGGCTAGTTTATATAGTTTGTTGCGTTATTGGCTATTTGAACGAGAAGATATGCTACCACAATTACGGGAATGGATTCCTTGGTTAAGTGCAGCTTTAATTAGTATTTTTGGTATTATTGTTTTACCTGCCATTGTTCAGCTACCAGTCTTTAATTATTTTTTGTTGCCCGAACAAACTATTGGCTTAGGTATTGGGTTATTGGCTACTGGGGGAATTACTTTTTATAGTTGGAATCGGTTAGATAAATATCAACAACAGAAACTCCAGACTTCGATTTTAGAGAAAATAATGGGTAAATTTCAGGTGCTTAGTGCCTGTTTTGTCGCTTTTGCCCATGGCTCAAATGATGTGGGCAATGCGATCGCGCCTTTAGCAGCTATCGTCTATATCTTTAATACCAATGCTGTGCCAATTGGTAATTTAAACATTCCTACCTGGATCTTAGTTTTGGGTGGGTTAGGCATCGTAGCTGGATTAGCAGTACAGGGCAAAAATGTTATTGCTACCGTTGGTGAGAATATTATCTCCTTAGTACCTAGTAAGGGTTTTTGTGCCGAAATTGCCACAGCAACTACTATTTTAATGGCCTCCCGTGTTGGCTTACCCATCTCTACATCTCATGCTTTAGTTGGTAGTGTGATTGGTATTGGCTTAATATCCAGCAATCAACAGGTACGTTGGTCAACTATCAAATCTGTAGTTTTAGCTTGGGTGATTACTCTTCCTGTGGCAGCAATCTTAGGTGCAGTTATATTTTTTTTGCTTTTATTGCTACCTTGGTTTTGATCTGAGATCTTAGTTAATATCGCAGTACGTTAATTGGTTAGGACAAGTTCAGTTATTAGCTCGAAAGTAGCAACTAAGTAGTAAGTAGGGGTCAACGGCTGTTGACCTGTACAACTAGCAAGTATCCTAAAATTTAAATTATCATCAAAATTGAATATAAGAATATAACAATTGGAGTTAAATAAATTATGGGTAGAAAAGCAAAAATAAAAAAAATGCGGCAACAAAGAAAAGCTCCCGCCAAATCTGCTGCTCAAAAATACGCTCGAACTCAGTTTGTTGAGCAATTTGAAAGAATGGGTTATCAATTACAAATTGATCCCAAACTACAGCCAGAAACTAACCGAGGAAATATATCTCCAGAAATTCCTCAGGATAGAATTGAACCTCAGCTATAAATCATCCTAATTCAACTTGTTAAAAGAGAATATTTTTTAGAGCTTTGCGACCTAATTCCCAGCTAGATATAGGTAAGACAATTGGCCAAAATAAAGGTGCAATTAACAAAAAAGCCCAAGATATTAAATCATCATTAGGTGTACTTAGGTCTTGATAAAACAGCATAAACCAATAAGTAAATACCATAATAGAGATTGTTAGATACCAATTAACAATATTTCCTGACATTCTTTTATAAGCCTGCGTAGATACTTTGTCCTCATTATTGTTTACAAAAATCGAAATGGTAAGAAGTATAAATACCTAATTTGAATTTAAATCGATTAATAAAGCAAATTAATTTCTGGATGGTAGATAATTAGCGATTAATTAAGAGGAGGGTTAACCAGATTAATGTTAGTGAGTTTAGTTTTTTAATTGATCCCTCTGTACTTCATTTAATTTTCATTTGATCTTTAGCCAATCTTTATCCAATCTTCATCTAACTTCTTCTAAGAAATATGTTATTTTTTTCTTCGCTGCTGACAAACTAATTTGATCCCTAAAAAAATTAGTTGCTGATCGATGATTGTTTTTTGAGCAATTTTCGGAAATTGTAGATGTAAATATTTAGCTAGTAAATTAGCATCTCCTCCTGTGAAGATCACTTGACTATGGGGAAATTGTTGTTGCCAATTGACAATATAACCATGAATACCTGCAATTATGGTATAAATAATTCCACTAGCGATCGCCTGATCTGTATTTAATGCCCAGCGAGGAGGTAAAGTCTTGGGGAAAGTTATTTCTGGTAAGGCGGCAGTTTTTTGTTTAAGTCCCATTAATTGCGATCGCAAACCAGATAAAATTGCCCCACCTACTAATTGTTGGTACTGATCTACTCCTGTAAAGGTTAAAGCTGTTCCCCCATCAATGATTAAACAGGGATAACTATAGATTTCTCCTGCACCCCAAACTGCCAAAGCGCGATCGATTCCCATAGTGGGATAAATATTTTTTAAGCCAATATCTTTTAAGGTTATTAGGTTTAAGCTGGTGTAATTTTGCCAGATTTTTGTTTGTTTAGGTACAACTGAAGCCAAGTAAATTGGTATTTGAGTAAAATTTTGTTGGACAAAATTAGGGGATAAAAATTCCTGGGGTAATTGATTACACTTGACCTCGGTTGGCAAATGTGGAGTATGCCAATTTTCGATTAAAATATCATGCTTAAACCATGCCCAATGTAATCTAGAATTGCCAATCGCTAGTGCTAACCAATTATCAAATTCTAAATACTTGTTATTCACTATTACTTTTTACTAAAGTTAAAATTAAAGCATTTTTTCCAAGTATGCTTCTTAATTAACTAGTAACTCTCACAAGAACAATATTAATTATTTACATCTATTTAAAGTATTAAAATAAAGTTTTATAACGCAATTAATATTTATTAATATTTAATTTATTATAATCAGTAAAAATATTACATTTAACTACAAACTTGTATCTAGGATCGCAGTCAATGAGATAATCAATTGATAAATTGTCTGATCAGATTAACTATTAGAGAACAAGTTGAGGTAGTTTAAATTACAGAATTTTTAGTTAAAAATCAGATAATTTAAAAAATTACCTTTGATTATCGTAAAGAAGTAATGTTTAACTTACTTAATGTTTTATTTGCCTTTATTGTAGTGGGAATCTTGCTATTAATTGCCAGATTTATTAAACACAAAATTAGGCTATTTCAAACACTTTATTTACCCGAATCAATTATTGCTGGCGCGATCGCCTTATTATTAGGAACAGGTTCTTTAGGTGCGATCGCTGTTTCTTTAGGCGCAAGTCCTGACTCTTATATAGCTGGGGGGTTATTCCCAGAAGAAATGCGAGAAGTCTGGTCACAGTCACCAGGGGTATTTATCAATATTGTCTTTGCCGCTTTGTTTCTAGGAGAACACATTCCCAACCCTAAAGACATCTGGCGTAAGACTGCACCCCAGGTTGCTTTTGGTCAAACCCTTGCTTGGGGACAGTATGTTATCGGTATTTCAGTCACCCTGCTTATTTTAACTCCCTTATTTGGGATTAATCCCATTGCAGGAGCTTTGATTGAAATTGGGTTTGAAGGAGGACACGGTACAGCAGGAGGTATGGCAGATACCCTAACAGAATTAGGTTTTACTGAAGGGGGTGATTTAGCATTAGGGTTGGCTACCGTAGGTATTGTTTCAGGAATTATATTTGGTACGGTATTAGCGCACTGGGGTCGTCAAAAAGGTTATATTCAGTCTGAACCCGAAGCTGTCACTGAGGGAGATGCTCAGTTCCAAGAAACAGCACCTACAGAACCTAGTAGTGTTTTGGCAAAAAGAGCGCGGTTAATGCAGAACTTCCTGATCGATCCTTTATCGCTTAACTTTGGTTTTACAGGGATGGCGATCGCAATTGGTTGGATTATTTTGCAAATTTTTACTTTAATTGAATCTGCTACTTGGGGTCAAAATGGTTTAGAACTAGTGGGTGCAGTACCTTTATTCCCGATGGCATTGATTGGGGGGATTATTATTCAAGTAATAATGAAACGCCTTGATTTAGATGTTTTGATTATCAGAAGATTACAGGAAAGGATTGCAGGGGTGGCTCTAGATCTTCTTGTAGTGACTGCTCTAGCTTCCATTAACCTAGCTGTCCTAGGGGCAAACATCGGCGTATTCTTAACCTTATCTATTGTTGGTATTGCTTGGAACGTTCTAGCTTTTATCTATCTTGCTCCTCGTATTTTGCCCGTATATTGGTTTGAGCGTGGTATAGGAGATATGGGACAGTCTATGGGGGTAACTGCTACAGGTATCCTTTTGATTCGCATGGTTGACGCAGAGAATCGTACTGGAGCTTTTGAAAGCTTTGCCTACAAACAATTGTTCTTTGAACCTATTGTTGGAGGGGGTTTGTTTACCGCTGCTGCACCAGCTTTAATCGCTCAGTTTGGCTCGGTATCAATTTTATTTTTAACGGCAGGTTTGTTAGTTTTTTGGCTCATTTTTGGCATTATTAACTGCAAACGAACCATGAAGAAATTACAGGAAGAACAAGGCAAAGTAGAACCTCAAACTACTCCTATTTAACTACTCCTATTTAATAGATTGTAGATTGTTTATTTAGCGATTGCACCCCTGATTCCCAAACCGAATCATCCAACCGAGGCGATCGCACTCCTCCTCTCTGGAATTGGATAGTCTTAGCAGTCATCTTCCTCTATTTTCTACAAGCCTAAAAGTATTGGTACGAGAGTCAAACTCAAATCCTGAGATCCGTTCACCATGTTTGCCAGTTAGTACCTGCTGAAAAAATTCAGCAATAGTTCGATTCTCACTCTTCGGCTGGAAGAAGTTATGACTTCTTCCCACCTGCTCACCCCCCGTGAAGTCCATATATAAAGGGAGTGCTGCCGTCAAGCCCTCAACTGTATTACCTAATCTAGCTGGGTTGATAATGTCAGATTTTCTCAAGATTGAGTCGAACTCATTGATTGTCACATAGATACGTTGACCATGCTCAACGCGATCGATCCACTCAATATGGGTTCTGTTGTCAACATCAGCTTGATGAAAAATGATATTGTCGAAGATTCTAGTCTCACCGCTAAATACTGGCGATCTGATAAAGCTTTCTACAAGATAATTGCCTAAACTATGAATCAATAAATTAAGGCTGATATTACATGCCATTATTTCCTCAGTAGGACGGCTCAATAGATACTGTTCGATTTTTTCTAAAGTCCGATCCAATGCACTGCTCGAAGCTTGTGCTGCTAGCCTTGCTCTCCTATATTCACTAAAGACAATGCCTCCGGGATTAGACGGCCAAGAAAAGGCGATCGCGTTGACCCCGTAGTCTTCTTTTAGGGCTTGGCATGCCTCTAGATTTTCTACAAATGACTGATTGAAGCCATGAATGTAAAAGACCCAACGCTCCTTTAGATCTCCAGACCTTATCAGAGCTGTTACCTGCTCGAAAAGCACTCGGCTGGGTGGATTACTCTCATCATTAGTCTCAGGCAGCAAATTCACGTTCCATTGACTTGCACTTGTGTCATAGGAAGCAGTTGCCACTCGAAGTTCATTGATTCCTCGTGTGTTAGTCTGCTCGCCAAACACGGTATGGTCAGTGGCACCTTCATTCACATTGCGATTAGAAACTATAATAATCATATGCTTTTTATCTTTAAGTATTTACCATATGCTGCTAGTTAAATAGTTATCTAAGCTATCGCTCTCCCTGATTCCTCAACTGCATCATCTAAAAGAGGCGATCGCTCTTCAACTCTTAAGTCTAACTAACAAGCGATCGCTGTTATGGTTTTCCAATCGCCTTATTCAAGAGTGGCGATCGCACTTGTCTTAATAGATGATCGTCCTCTCATCTTTATCAACAAGCGATCGCTCTCCCTCATTCTTAAACTAAATCATTCAACAGAGGCGATCGCACTTCCTCATTCGCCTTTCCCATGTTCACCTCCCAGAGGTCGATTTTGTCAAAGACAATGGGGAGGCTGAGATTACTTGGGACATTATGCAGAGTAGCGATCGCACATTTTCAATTTGGTTGACAATAGTTGCCACATTAGAGCTGGCCAACAGTAGTCCCACCGCAAAGTTATCCAACGTAGTCACTAGCGAACCAGAGTCACCGCCAGCAGACATATTAGTATTAACAATTTGGTCTCTAAACCTTGCTACTCTTCCACTTATCGTTACGATAAGTACCTAAACAAAATTAATTACATATTCAGAACCAAAATTGTCAAGTACTTTTTTGAGATATTTAATTAAGTTATAATGACTATCATAAGCATCAATTTCAATCCATTCGTATTTAATAAATCTCCAGAGTATTTCAATCAAATTTAGCTTAGGAGAGTAAGTTGGCAGCCAAAATATTTCTAAATTTTTCTGCTTCCATTCTTCTAATTTGTTGAGGAAAGCATTACTGGTATGGATTGAAGCTTGAGCGAGAACTACTACAGTTTTTTGAGATAAGTTTTCACTAAATTCATCAAGGAAATTGATGACATCTTCGCTGTCAATTTTGCCCGAGCTTATCTCATAATATAATTCATTTTTTCGATTCATTAATCCCAGGACATTTATTCTTTTTCCCTTGGAACTTTTGAGGATTATTTTTTCTTTCTTCTTTTGCCATCCATAAGGAATATATGGAGTTAAAGAAAATCCACTTTGGTCGAGATATCTTAAGTCAATTTCCCCAGTTTTGTCCTGTTTTACTAATTCGTTAAGTCTGGGTAGCTTTACTTCTAACTCCCATTCGTCAGGGTCTTTGCCTAACCCCCTTTTCATTCTTTTCCATCTCATTTCAAACTTTTTTAAGATTCTTTTGATCGTTTCTTTATGAATTGCTATTGACCACTCTTTTTTGACTTTATTTACTACTTTTTTAAGATTTTTAGGTTCTTCTTTTACCCATTGTTTTACTTGAGCTTCTTGCTCTTTATTAAGGAGTGGCTTCCTGCCTCTTCCTTTTTGATTATATATTCCTACGTTACCTTCTTTTTCCCATCTGGATACCCAATTGTATATCGTCTTTCTACTCACTCCAAATATTTCTACTAACTGGAAGATTGAAAATCCCTGATTCAGTAGTATTATGCATTTAGCCCTATTTCTTACTTGATAATATTTACTAAAAATACTTATTCTTTTTAAAAGTTTCTTGTTTTCCCTGTTTAAATCTCTAAACAATATCATTATTGTTGATTCTTTAGTCTAATTTGATCTCAGATTATGCTTTGGTGACAAGTTCAGAAAAAAGACTGTTTGTCAAGTCATTGTTGACAATTTTAAATAACCCCCTCAAACCCTTGCTATTATTGGTATTTGGTAATTTATATTTCTCCAGCAGCTCAAGAATTAACTTTTCATCTTTGTGTGTATAAGCTGGCGACGCATTACTTCTGGCTGCGATCGCCACAAGTAAAAAAGTCTCAAAAGCTAGGATTAACAAGCTATTGGAGACTTGGTAACGATTGACAAATAAGTTATTGACAAATTGCACACAAATTTAACTTGTCACCAATGCAGATTATATTACTATAAACTTGTGTAATTAATTCTGTGTAGCTACTTAGCTTTTTTTGCCAGCGATCGCCTTTTCCCAAGACAAAATCTTCTGACAATTCCGAAAAAGGCGAAAAGGCTGAATTACAGAGGCTGATGAATTTCGATATCCTTATTAAATAAAGCTTTCAGGATCTACGTGCGTTTGTCCTGCTTGCATACATTCTTTAAGGAGCTGGTTCTATAATAGTGGCTTTTACATCAAAACTACCGCTATTATCTGAGTACTTAGAGTCATTAGGAATCACCATTAAGCGACCAGATCTAGAATCACGAGCTCTTACAGGATTGTAGCATCCATTGTTTACAAAACAAACATTAGTTCCATCTCTTAAACGCAATGCAGGAACTAATTGAAAAATGTAAGCACTTCGACATCTGAAATCACTGCTAATCGATCCGCGTCTACCACAAAAATCAGTAATAACTTCTCCTCCCGGCTTATACCTCCAAGCAACATCGGAAAAAGTATAATCTACAGTAATCACCCAAATGGGATTACCCCTAGAGTCATTAAGCAATTGATAGGGGCGATTAACACTGACATTGTTCCAATAGTATGTGACATATCGAGTTTTTTCAATCTCCACTTTCCATTCTGCTACAGCCTTTTTTTCATAGTCGTAAGAAGGTAACTCTTTTTCCTCAATATCCTTAACAGTTTCAGGTAATGAAGAATAAAGATCTAAGGTATGTGTTAAAAGACTCATTGTTTTATCCTCAGACTTAATTGAATTGTTTTGGTCTAATCGAAGCTTCAAATTAGGAAGAAAATATGTATATCCACTACCAACTTATTTGATATTGGAGTTTAGACTAACTCTTGCATATTATTCCTCCATTGCCACGAATACAGGTTTGTACTAAATTCAGTTTGCCAATTAAGCCAAGACTAATCAATGAAAGTTTGCTAACTTAAGCAGGAACTTAAGGATTTCTTGCCAGCTATTTCCCGAAACCATCAAAACATAGGAAGTTTAGTTGCTCAAAACTTAAGCCAACGGCAGTGCAAGCTAGTTTCAAACTATAAAAACTTCTCTAAAGTCCGTCAGTAAATGCAATTTTATAAAGAATTCTTACAAAAACTAAAACTTTGCATAAAAGAGAAGATGTAATTCTGAGAGATATTTAGAAGTTAACAAAATTTATTTAGCGATAGTGATAGTAAGTGCCTAGGTGAAATAAGACTTTGAGCGAATTTTGTTTGTAATTAATTATGTTCGATTACTTATCTTAATTTTGAAGATCAAAAGCAGTTTTTTTGTCTCTTTTTTAATTTTATTTAACTGTTTAATCTAATTGAATAAACTAAAATATTTCCATGGGTAACAGACAATACGGAAAACTATAATTTCTAGAACAAGTGGGAAGTATCAAAGAGCGCAGGCGGGGTGTAATCTTAACATCTAAAGCATTAGAGAAACTTCGGGAAGCTCAGCTAGAAACGGAAATTAGGGAAAACAATGGCATCTCCTATACCCTCGAAGCTTTAAGCGATCGCACTGGCTTAGATTCACATACTCTGATTAAGGTATTTAGTGGCGAAACTGGGGTCGATCGACGAACCTTGAGTCGCTGCTTCATGGCTTTTAACCTATCGCTGGAGCCAGGTGATTATTATTATCAACCAACTATTTCGGTTGAAAAGTTTGAGGAGGAAGAGGCAGTGTTAGAGCAGAAAAGCAAGGAAGCAAGCCAAAATCGACAAGATTGGGATGGGGCACCTGATGTCTCTTTTTTCTTAGGACGCGCAGCAGAACTAGCAACCCTGAAGCACTGGATTCAGTCGGATCGCTGCCGATTAGTAATGCTATTGGGCATAAGCGGGATAGGCAAAACCTGGCTGGCGACTAAGCTAGCAAAATTAATTAAGGATGAGTTTGATTTAGTAATTTGGCGATCGCTACGCAATGCTCCACCGATCCAAGATATCCTAGCAGAGCTGCTCCAATTGTTGTCGAAGGAGCAGTCAACTAATTTACCAAAAACTCTAGACAGTGGAATTTTGCTACTTATTAGTTATTTGCAAACTTCTCGCTGTCTGCTTTTATTGGATAATTTCGAGACGATTCTCCAAGGTTGCATTAGAGAGCAAAGGTCGTGCAACTGTTTTGCTGGACAATATCGCCAAGACTATGAGGGTTATGGTCAACTCCTGAGATTGGTGGGGCAAACACCCCATCAAAGCTTCGTGCTGCTGACTTCTCGGGAAAAGCCCAAAGGAATTCAGCAACTTGAAGGAGAAAGATTACCCGTTCGCATTATGAAGCTGAAGGGCTTGCAGATAGAAAAAGCAGAGAAAATCTTTGAGCAAAATGGTACTTTCAGGGGATCGCCAACCGACTATACCAGTTTAATTGAGTACTATGGAGGTAATCCCCTGGTATTAAAGCTCGTCTCCACGACAATTAAAAATTTATTCGCGGGCAATATTGCGGAATTCTTAAACCAGAACACAACTATTTTCGGCGATATTTCCACTCTTTTAGACCAACAGCTTGAACGCTTGTCAGGTGCAGAAAAAGAGCTTATGACTTGTCTGGCAGTGCAAGAAAAACCCGTTTCAGTTTCAGACTTGCGATCGCAGATTGAACCTCAGATTTCACCCAAAACTATGCTAGAGGTGCT
>JAAUYG010036529.1_pt1 | contig 11421 bp, 3 predicted proteins | sample 7278091 | NCBI WGS metagenome assembly JAAUYG01 (sample SAMN14350201, study PRJNA611818) | marine sediment metagenome | isolation source: surface marine sediment (0.6m) | place: French Polynesia: Moorea | collected 2018-08 | reverse complement strand
CATGCAGCTTTACGACAATTCCGGTAGCAGCAAGGTTATTGCTTATTGTTGTTGATCATTATGAACACGTGGCATTTTTGAAAATGGTGTAGGCGCATTGCGCATGCCGGCAATTTTAAACCCATACCCAGACGAGTAAAACCGGAGCAAATAAAGAATGGGGTCTGCAACCGTTTAGATGCCGAGTCCACTAATACCCCATTTCTCACATGGGCGATAATTGCATGTTACCGCAAACTACGCGACGCTTTCATTTCTCAAATGAAAGATTTGTGCCTTAGTTTTATTTGTACCAAAAATAAACTAATATGATATTGCGCTTTAAAAAATACACACATTTATATCTGTTGCGGTACTTTATGGTTTGAGTATATATCAGAATTAACACCACCCCACTGAACCCTGGGTGTTCAACTCTCGAGTTATCACTTGACACCGACACCAGTGACACTGACATCAGTAACTTACACCACTGACAAACACCACATCAGGCTAACCAAGGTATCAGTTTACTGAGTAATTGCTTGCTACCTGAATGGACATTTCAAAGCCTGTGGGAAAGTGTTTATACTCATTTATCCTAGAAAGAAATATAGTGTATTAGATATTCATTACCTAATCGATTTCAAACCATAATTCTGCTGTTAGCTCTGCTAACCCTAAGTTCTAGCACATAGAGGAGAGCGTTATGACTACCCTTGGTCAAAATGCGAACCCCTCGAGAAGGCTTCAAGTGAAACACACCACGGTAGCCTCCACTGATGGCTGGTCAAGTGTAACAGCGCATTCAGCCTAACACAATAGGTTGAAGACTGGCAAGACCTCTATTTCCTGTTCTTACTTTGCCTTAAACTTAAACAGATGCACCTTCAGGCAGCAGCAGCCTAATTATTGCAGTTTTCCCTGTTCTGAATTTTCCTCACTCAGATTTCTTTACACTCTTCTTGGCGTGCCTGGGATATTTAGTTGGGAAGTATAAACCCTCCCGCTCTTCCTTGCATTCACAGCAATATTCATTATGAATTTCAAGATCATTCCTTCAGTATTAGTGGCCTTAGTGGGTGTGTTCAGACTTGCGTTTGCCCTCCGAGAGGGAGGGTGGTATGGTGTGTGTGGGGGGAGGGGGGGGGGGCGAAGTAAACCTTCCACCACTGTACAGCCATGGGGTGTAGTCATAAAATCTCCAATGCCGATCCTCCTACTCAGTGTTTACACAAGCCCATGATAAGATTTTTTCTGCTCTGTGTTTGGATGTTCATCCTACTTTCCAATAATGTTAGGCTATCAGATTTTTATCTTTGGAAGCTGGAACCTCAGTTCCTACCGCAACCAGCAGCCAACCCAGATTCAGGGATAATTGGGCTGGCGCTTCATTTAGGCTCTGTTTGCCAGGCCAATTGGACTGTCGCCTATTTGAAGCACAAAACCACAATCCCTGAATACCTTGTCTCTGACACTCTAGCTGTTTCAGTTAATGTTTCTGGGTACTGCGCATTCTTAATCCTCCATTTCCTAGAGGACAGTCTCTGGGCATTATCTCCCACCCCCACCCATGGGGTTCCACGGATCTTGCTTCGGATTTGTTGACCCTTGATCTCAGTCCGCTGATGATCTCCCCCGTTGAACCCCCACTCCACACACGCACGCACGCACGCACGCACGCACCCCCCCACCCCCCCCACCCCCCCCCCACACACACACACACCGAGGAAGGTCTTTATCAAGTCCTGATTCAGGAGGAGGGATAGTCTTCAGCAAAAGGTTCTTGGAATGCAGCTCCAGTCTCTTCAGCCCCTCAGTGCTCTGAGGCGGCTACTACTGTTGATGCTGTTAGCGATCGGGTCATTTCAAGTTAGACAAGGTTTTGTAGTGCATTTCTTGGGGGTTCTTACCATACTACTCACTAGGGTTCTCAAACGTCACCCCTCTCCCTGATTATTCGGATGCTGGGCTTAAGCCTGCACTGGCCTTTCAAAGGCCTCCTGTTCATTGGGGCTTGCCTGGGTTGTATCCCTCTACTTTCTTGACACCTCGTGTATTTCTACTCCAGGCGTTGAGAGTGCGTCCTCACTGCTGATTGCCGGGACAATGCATCCTGTCTTCTATTTACCGGACATGTGTTCCCAGGCACCGGCAACCTGTGTCTCTGCTCCATCATTGGTTGGGGCTGAGGCCTTGGTCAGTCCCCTCTCAGCCGATGGTGTTGAGCAAAGCATGGATGTCTAACGCTCGTCCTTAGAAGATATGTTAACTCAGGGCTCTACCCCTTATTTTTGCGTCCCGACAAATCGACAATAGAGGGCAGGCAAAAGATCAGGCAAAAGTATCTAAAAAGTGACATGGGACATTTTGTGGAATGGGAACAAACGTGATTCTGTTGCCAGACACACCCCAGTGATTGTAAAAATCAGGTTAAAAATGTGTCATTGGGGTGCATGGGACCCCTATCTTCCTGCTAGACTAGTGGGTCCTGGGCCAGAGGAAACTCCACATTTGACAAATCTATGAGGGTCTATACAGCCGGGCTAGCTTGCCTGGAGTCATCAGTAGCACGAACCCTGTCACAAGTATTGGCACATCAACACTTTGTCGGTGGACGGGGAAATCCTCAGGTTCTCTGTGGGTACAGGCCCGCCCACTATCCAAGTCCAAGAGCCGCTCAATAAGTTCAGCTCTATTAACTGCCAGTAGAGCACCAACAGAGGCCGGCACTTCGCCCACTTCAAGCTCAGGCTCACCATTACACTTCTGGGTGTGGCGGGCCAGATACCAAAGCAAATGGTCAATATCTGTGGGGACGGTACATGGGCTGTAGGATCTCTGAACAAAGCAGAACCATCCTGTATCAGCTCAATGTAGCCGTCAAAATGCTCCAAGTACTGATCCTGCAGCGTTACCGCTGTCAGTTTGTTCCGATTCAGTGGTCACCGGATGGAGGAGTGGGGCACACCCAGGGCGAGTGTCACGTTTGCAGTGCCTGGAAGTCATGTGTGATAGCCCAGCGGCATGGTTCCAATATTTACCGGGCCTATGTACAATTTTAAAATCAAACAGCTGTAGCTGAGTGATCCATCGTCCACTTTCTGTTCCTTAAAAATATGGACCCCAGTGAGATTAACATCATCAGTCATCATCCCAAAATGTCAGCCAGTCAAGTAATACTTGAAGCGATTCACGACCTGACTTGCATTGAGTGTTTTGGAAGCATATGCAATCACCCATTTCAGTATCACTAGCATCTGTGGAGAAGATTAAAGGTCGATCTCTTGTTGGATATGCCAGTACAGGCATGCCAGGGAGGCCTGTTTGTAGTCATGTCAGACATGCTTGCCATCTTTCTTGGTCAATCCTGTCAGGGGAGTTGCCACATAACTAAAATTAGGGATGTAGCATCGATAGTTTGATGCTAGTCCCAAAAAAGCACGTCAATCCTTGAGAGTCGTTGGAGTCAGGAAATCCTGCATGGCGCAAGTCTTCATTGGGTCTTCTTCAACCTATCATGCATAACGTAATGGCCCAGAAAAGACACCTGTTCATGCGTCAGGGAACAGGTTGGATGTTTTAACATCAAATTATACTTTCTGATACACTGCCAGACGGTCTGGAATCTGTCCAGCGAATCATAAAATTAACAACACAGATGATTACATCCTCTAGATAGATCAGGTATATATTCCAATTTAGCCCAGATAGAAACAACTCCATGAGTAGTTCAAAGGTTGTCAGTGTGTTACACAGCTAAAATGGCATTACTGTAAACCGAAACAGCCTTTTGCACCAGAGAATGATTTTTTGCATCTTTCTATGAATGCTTCTCTCCAAAATACGAACTAATATTGAAGAATTGTTCTATAATAGCTCTGTAAAATAATGAGGTTTCGAGGGTTGCTGAACGAAATGGTGAGCTTTTTTTGTGAAATGCAAATTGGAAAGCTCAATAAGTGAAAACGGACTCCTGAAGAATAGTGCACGAATTTTCTTGCTATAAAAGGTCACTACTTTCTTAGTGAAACGCACACCAGATCGCACCATATCAGATGGGCCACTACTGAACTCATCTCTGTGTTTGCAAATAGCCGCAACTAGCTTTCCCCGCTCTCACAGGGAGAGATCTTCTGCTAACCCTTCCATTAAACGTTGCAGGCGCTCGGGTAGATCCTTTGGCCCCATACTCATGTCCATACTTTTGTTGCGACGGGGAAGCTTTCTTCCAGTGCACACGTCTGATAGCTGTTGATCCACTAGAAGTATTTCTTGGGCCCTGTTTCAGGAATACACCTCCCCAATTCGAGACCCTTCGTACAACATACAAGGGCGCATCTGACAAATTCATCATTAGTAAATAGTGAGACTCAGAATCAGGTGCAATCAAGGACGATGTAATGACCAGACTATCTTAGCTTATCTTCGCTGTACCACCCTCTATTATTGGGTGGCTGTGCGATATCTTGCAGCATCCCAAAATACTTAGTACTTTTTGTAGCCTTACAACCAACCAACACTTCAGATAGTAGTGGCAGCTCAATGCGCCTAGCGATTTTTGGCGTGGCACGGTTAGCCCATATACCCTCAAGGATAGAATGTATCTCTTGTTTCCTAATGGTAAAGAGCTTCTGGCACAAGGTCAAATAGCATTTGTGGGAGGCAAGGAAGTCAGCACCGATAATAAAGTTGGGCCTTTCCTTCTGAGTATTAACACAACTGCCGCATTGCATACACCAGTTCCAGGCCCCACGTCTACCTCAGTGTATCCCAAGGTCGGTATGGGGTTGCTTCCATCTCCTTTGAGCCACGGTGTTTCATGCATATGGAGGCACACCTAGTTTACCTGTTGTATTTTCTGATACAACAGTCGCCCCATCATAGACACTGAAGCACCGGTATCAATCAGTGCCAGGGACTTAATACCATACACTGTGATCGGTAATAGCTAACGGCCTGGGTGACTGACGATCGCAACACTTACATCATTTGGCGGGTCAGAATCAGAGAAAAAAATGTTCAAGTCTGCTGCCTTGGAGTACTAGCTCGATCTCTCGACCTAGACTGGAAATGAACCCTCTGAGTGGAGTCAATAGCTTTAGACACAGAGCATTGTTCTCTGGCCAAAGTGCCGCTTGGTACCGAAGTGTCAGCATACTCAGCCTGAGAGCTTTGCCACCAGTCTGAGCCCTGGTCGAGAGAGTTGGCGCTCTTGGCGCTCCCAGATCTCACACCTGGGTTGCCCTTCGGGGTCTCCGGGCAATCTGGACCTAGTTAAAAGATTGGGTGGTTGGCACCTTATCCTAGGCCAGTAGTAGTAGTAGTAGTAGTAGTAGTAGTAGTAGTAGTAGTAGTAGTAGTAGTAGTAGTAGTAGTAGTAGTAGTAGTAGCAGTAGTTGTAGTATAAGTCGTAGTAGTAGCAGTGATCGTGATTTCAACTGCAGGCCTAACCGTTTAGATAACACTAGAAGAAACTGTATAAGGGCGTTTTCAAAGTTCTAACTATGTCTGAGTGAAAACATTTGAAATGATTCTTTACATATAGGCCTATGCGAATATATTTTTATGAATCATATGTCAACTTATCATATAGTTTTAAAAAAAGGGCTTTGTAGAGAAGCATGGGTAAAAATATGATTTAGAAATATAATGGGAAGACAAAGTGTGGTTATACCATTGACGTAGGAATAAAATGAAATACATATAAATGTAACACCAATCGGTGCTTTAAAACTCAGTATTACAAATAGCGTCCACGGAAGATCCATATGCATTGTTCCAGGTGCAGCAATGGAAAGAGTAGCCCCAAGGAGTACAGCACAGACAGAAGAGTCCTATTACAGGGCAATTCGGGCTGCCAAGCTAAGCGATATCAATGCATCTGATGAAATTGTATTACCTTATTCAAAGGACGCCTTTCAAAACTGGGCCAAACAGGTTGATATCTATGACTTGAGCAAGCGAAAGGCTAATTTCTACGTGGATGAGACCATAGTGATGAAATTCACGGATTATCGCAATACCGTGGCAGCAAAACTACCCAAACATGCTGAAATTGATGGGATGAAACTCAATGGGCAACTGAAGAACATCGGATCATGCCAAGATGGGAGCAAAGTTGGCAAGATGAATGAAGCCGACAGTCTGTATGTTTTGGATGCAGACATAATTGTTGAAAGAACAAAAAAAGATGGACCTCATCGGATCTTTTGGGAGCAAAAAAATCAGATTTGTGAAATAAAACCACGGTGCATGAGAGAGCATTTTGCCATGGGATATGAAGAGGTGATCTCAAAGATTCCTTTACCTGATTGCCTGAGGCATGCCGGGTATAAGTCACCAGGCTACAGTGGTCTGAGGTACAATGGGCCAGCAGCTACATCCCAGTTCCTCACTGAAGACAACTCACTGCTAACCTGGGACATGACCCCAACATTTCGCTTAGACAAACGAAACATCACCTACCAGGAGGTTAGAAACATCATACAGCCAGCTCTTGAAGTAAACCCAGGAACGATGTTTTGGGATATGGGTATCCACCTCATTCCCGACGCCAATGACGACATCTGGAGACTGTCCACCGCACAACTAGAGGCGGACCTACTGCGAGAACTTATTCTGCCGGTGGCTCCAATGAGGCAGGCATTGTCAGCTTCCAAGGTGCTCGCAAGTGAGGTGAAGATATGGAATGTAAAAAACTTGACTCCACCTGTTTGCTCAGCCGGTAGTCTCGACATCATGGGAGAACTTGATGCTCATCTTGAAAGTTGTGAGAAAGAACTCGGAGAAAGGTTGAACCGGGTACTTCGATATGCCCACATCTGGATTCCACCTGAGAAACGAAAGCGATACCATGAAGATGAGAAACCTCACGTTTCCATCAACACTGCCGCAATAAAGCACATTCTTCTCGCTGAGGCTTTGAAAAACCGAGCAGCATTTGCAGGACAGGAAAATAAGGAGCTGGTGCTCCAACTTATGATCCTAACGTTCAACACTCTGGGGGATCCGACACAGTTCACCTCACCTCATGCCTTTCTGAAAGGGACCAGCATACCCCACATTTCTGTTCTGTCATCACAGGCAGAGAACAAGATGGCGCTGGCACTGAGTATTAAAGAGCAATGCAGGTTCCTGGTGTCAGGAGCTATGACACAGGTGAGTCTGCGCAGATAAGAGACTATTGTTTCAATACTCAAGCCAACAATACATGATTACATTTCAGAGTGCCCTTTTCAAAATTTTAATTTCAATTACTTCAAATACTGGGGAGACAATTTTCAAGTGCCATTTCTGCAGCATTTTGTCTGCTGGTTACCTTTACGATTGTCCATTTAAAATTTGATTCGCTAAAAGAATTTTATTAAGGAAAATGCAAATTTACTGTTGTAGGATATGGGAAAATAGTAATAAAAAATCTTCCATTGTCAAGAAGCAGTCATCGTTGAGAGAAATGACGAATATATTCTTGTCCCGGGCGGCTCTGATTATAAATACAGTACACAGCATACCAGAATAGCTCAAACGTGTTTTATGTAGCTCAGAATTCTGGTTGTGGCAGTGTTTAGTTAGATTATGTATTGTTGACAATTACTAGTGGGACGCATAGAAAACAGAAACAGAAGTTGAAGAAAACATCGGTTTAACAATTTGGAAAAGGTCACTATATTTAAATTTGTTTTGTTTTCAGTCTCTTCAACCTGCCATAACGCAAGATTTTCTGTATGCAATTAATGGCTGTGCCGTGCCTTCAGAAGAGCTTTTATGCAGCCAATATTGCTTCCGTCACTGCGTGAATCCATTTCAGCACCCAATATTTGACAAGAACATCTACCACCTGATTGCCTTGCTGACAGCTCTCACTAACACTTGCGGCGGAGTTGTTCAGCTGAACACACATGACAGAACAGTGCTATGGGAACGAGAGCAGCTCACGTCATATGCATCACAGCTACTGTCAATGACAAGTATTAACAAAAATCTTATTCAAATATATCAAGGTGGGGATACCGCTCCATGGGCTCTCATAGTTGCTAAAAACTGCCAGGATACATTATTATCCAACTCAGGAAGTAAGTCAGTGAAACTCGGGATTGATATCAATGGGCAGTTACTGCAAAAGGAATGCAGCCAAAAAGGTGAAGGATGGGAAGCCTCAGTGCCACCAGTTATCACTGATGTTGATGGCAATGCTACTTCAAGGAGATCCGAATTAAGTACCATGGACAAAAAAGAAAGACTTGATATTGCACAGACACCAGTTGAGTTTCCTAATGAATTGAACTGGGACACAAACAAAAAGAACTGGGATGAAATCTTAGTAAAAGCAAAGACATCCACAGACGACTGCATTGATTCATGTGAAGCTTGGGAGCCTCGATTGCCAATGCAAGTGACACCAGACAGAGATTCGTTGAAATATCTATTTCCATCGGATGCTGAATGTAGAGACACAATATCCAAACTGGAGGCACCAACACCAGGGTTTGCCATTGCCAGCAGATCATGGACATCTCTTTTGCCTCAGCTAGGCATACAGCGACCGGCAAATCATCTCTGTGACATCTTAACAGTTGTGAAGAGCGAAAATCGTGAGGTTCCACAACCCAATATTTGCCTTTGGGTTATTGTGTCAAGCAGTACTGAACAAGCCATCCAGGGACAGTTTCAGTACATGTTCATTGTTGGGAGAGCAATAAAACATCAGCTGGCAAATCAAGACAGGGAAGTCATGGGCGTGTCCATTCGATGTATGCTACACAGTACTCACACAGAAGACAATGCCAGAATAGAAAAAACCCTACAGGAGTCAGGGATGCAACATATGCAGGAATTCCTCTGTTCAGCATTCAAAAACATGAATACCTTTGAGGGTGTGAAACAAAGTATGGCACTACTTCTTCTGAGACAAGAATCCCCAATTAAGACCTGCGTGGGTCATCAACTGAGTGTGAAGCTCTCGGCAAATCAGGCAAAAGAACTGCTAAACATAAAAAGCAAGAAGGTTGCTTATGTCTCGTCTGCCCCAGGTACTGGCAAAACTCTGTGCGGATTGGCTTTGTATATGGACGGTGGGAAAGGCCGCAGTGTTTATATAGCTCCAACAGAACCTCTTCTCCGATATCTCAAATACAACGGGTGTGACGCAACACTTGTAAGGAATGATGAAGATCTGTACCAGAATATGAAATCTGGGACATTCGACAACAAGGTGTGTGTAATCATCGATGACAGCCACCTGCTGAGATGCTCCAAGGCGTCCTTGAGAAAACTCTTCATCCTCATGAAGGAACGTCGAATGAGGCTCTTTGTGCTTGCTGACAATGTATATCAGTCATTCGACAGAGAAAACCAGCTCCAAATTCAAACCTACATTTACGAGCTGTCCAAAGAGGTGTGGGGACGTCCCCCTTATGAACCGATTCTTACCGAAATATTTCGGAACACTAGGAAAGTTGTTTCTTTCCTACAGCACGCCATGGGACATCCAGATTCAGACAGCGATGATGTGCTGGATATTACCTGTGGAAATTCACAAGAAGGGGACGGAATTCAGTGTATTGCTATAGAAAACCTTGTAGACAAAAGCAGCGACAATGCACTTGTTCAGTATCTCAGCCCACTTCTGGATACAAGATATCAGGTCAATGGGGTTGCTGTGTTACTGGACAGTGGTTATACTGATGATGATATCAATGCCGTTCGCCAGGTGCTGCAGACACATATTCCAAGAGTAACCACACACTCTGCCGCAACATTTCCAAGGAGGGGCATTGTCGTCGATAGAGTTGAAAGTTTTGCGGGACTTGATGCCGCTCTGTGCATTTTCCTGTTGTCCATTGAAACAGCGACAAACCAAGACGCGACCATTGAGAACCCACGGTACAGAGTCTACTTGGCATCACGAGCAACACATAAGGCTGTCTTTATCGTGCCCAGGATCGATGCCGACATTGTTCAGCATATGAAATTCGACTATTTTCAGGTAAGATTTTTAATTTTTAATTAAGTGCAACTCATAGATGTTCTTATTTATAAGGCTAAGTGATATTAAGTTTAAAAGGCATTGGTTAATATAAATTTTACGGCAAAACTATAGTACCCAGGAGTGAGACCAAAATTGTTTTCCCTATATAGTCCTGACCACTGAATAGCAAAGACGCAGCCATGTGTTAGTAGCATTTAGGACGGGTGTCCTGCCTTGAAATACCTTCTATATTAATACTGGATTCTTGACACTTTAGAACTGCAAATCATATATGCTGAACAAGTTGAGGCAAACAAGGCTATCAGGAAAAGTTCCAGAGCTGCACATACACTCTCTTTCTATCCCACGTGGTTGAATTTAAGCTTAATTTTCACTCAATGGGCAGCGGCCAAACTTGGCCATTGGCCAAAGTTTCACATACATGATACATGTACACATTACACATTTGTTCTACATATACTCTCTTTCTACTCCAAGGGGTCGAAATTGGGCTTATTTGCACTCTTCAGACAGTGGTTTCCGAGATACAGGCAAATTTTCAAAATTGCTATATTTGGACATGAAACTTTGTAAGTGACCAATATTAAATAACTTGCACATATACTCTCTTTGTACCCCAGGGGTGTCGAAATTCAGCTATTTTTGCTCTATGGGCAGCGGTTTCCGAGATATGGGCCAGTTTTCAAAATTGCCATAACTCGGCATGAAACTTGGCCATTTGCCAAAGTTCCAGAAGCTGCACATATTCTCCCTACCCCCCTCTCCCCTCCCGAGTCCCAAACTTCACACAGTTTTGCTCTACAGCTGACCATTTCCAAGACATGGCAAATTTTTCATTTTCCCATTAGCCACAATGTTAAATTTCAATCTTTTCTTTAAAAAAATCAATTTAAAATTTCGCCAGAAGTTTCACACTGTCTTTCTACCCCATGGGGTCGAAATTGAGCTAATTTTCGCTCTATGGGCAGTCGTTTCTGAGATATTGGACGTTTTTCAAAATTGCCATATTTGGGCATGAAACTTGGGCATTGGCCAAAGTTCTGGAAGTTGCACATATACTTTCTTTCTACAGTACTGGGTCGAAAATGAGCTAATTTTCGCTCTAGGACAGCAGTTTCCGAGATACAGGCTGATTTTTAAAATTGCCATATTTGGGCATGAAAATTGGCCATTGGCGAAAATTTCATAAGTTTTCTACCACGGATAGACATCTTTACGTATTGTGGTGTATCGGGGTTTTCCTTAGCTGGTGATGTTACTAGGGGATGATGGTGGAAACCCGAAGGGTGATACTGTCACAGAAGTGTGCCTGCGAATGGCAAGCGAAACCCGAGACGGGAGACGGGAGCCGATTGTTTTTATCAGGATCCGCGGCCTAGCTACCTGAGTGGCTATGTGGTTGCGTTGTGACCCGTATGGTTGTCCTCTTGGGAGGTGTGTGGATGTGAAGT
>JAAUYG010176852.1_pt1 | contig 11422 bp, 3 predicted proteins | sample 7278091 | NCBI WGS metagenome assembly JAAUYG01 (sample SAMN14350201, study PRJNA611818) | marine sediment metagenome | isolation source: surface marine sediment (0.6m) | place: French Polynesia: Moorea | collected 2018-08 | reverse complement strand
GAAAGAAACGGAAAAAAATGGTCATAGTCATATGCTCTCCACCTACCTACTGTCATGTTATGTGTCAGCGTACGTGTAACTGCGAAATGACGAGCGTTGTCACTTCATTTGGCATCGCTGCATGTATAAATGTAGCTACATGTACTTTGAAGAGTTTGTAACAGGAGCCGACACTGAACAAAACATTGTACATAAACTGGCTGTGTGTGTGTGTGCGGGTTAAATGCATCTTCTGTCCTACTTGTACATGGCAGTGATCCTTTGTCACATTATAATGCACCCTGGTAGGATTCGACAAAGGTTAATGATTTGACGACATCTGTGAAAGCTTGTAACTCCGACTATTTGATGTGTGTTGACTTGAAAAGATATTCTAATATAATAAGCCTATAACCTGGTAAGTCAAATTAATTTTAAAAAATTATGCATGCATTTAATAATTTTCATTTGTGCATTTGCAGTAAAACATGAACAGTTAGAGCATGTTCCTATTAATGGACGATAAAGTACATATATATATATATATATATACCTGTATACACGAAACATAACCATCATGCTAATGTTTCTACTTTCCAACTATTGGTCATAATATTCATAATTTTGCGCTAATAGTAGCAAAGTCAAGAACATCGACTTGTAAGTCGACATTTAGAACTTGCGTTTCCTTGTATTATATCTACAATCACCAGAGTTCAAACTAACTTATTAAAGGCATACATATGGGTGAACATTGCAGCCACAGAATGATAGGAAATAACTGCTATGCAGTTGTAAGTGTGTACTGTTTACTGTATGTACAGATTTCTATTCTCGTAACATTTGTTAAAGATTATCTGGCCACTCTGTAGCATTGGACGTACTTGGTAGCTTCATGACCAAAAAGTCATTCAGTCTCAACTTTGTAAATGCACTAATGGTAGATTTAGTTTTACTGTTGACTTGTCCGAAATGTTAGATATACCGGTTACTTATATATACAATGTAGGTGGTTTTGCTGCAGTACATTATAGTGTGGCGCTTATGGATTTAGGCCATCTGCCACAAAAAATGGTCAAGTCAGTCTTCACTTGGTGGATTTAGATACTTTCCAAGTAATATCTCTGTCATTCTTTGCTATGACTACCAGGACATTTTGCATTTGAATTGCAACTTGAATAGATTAATTTTTCCAGTTTTCACCTACACTTTCGAGTTCTAAGAATTTTTTGCAGTGCAGAATATTAGTAGTAATTCTGTTTGTGCACTTTTAATATGGAAATTTTCCCTTCTTTCTTCTGCACATTAGTTTGTGCATTGTTTCATGAAATCGAATTGTTCATGGTTCTTATAATGTTATGAGATATTAAGTTTGTTAAGGTCGTGGTAAGGTTTTATTAAATCTCCCCCCCCCCCACACTTAAAAATCCACACATCCACCCCCCACCCCCCCGCTTTGTTGTGTGGGTACTCTATTTCTTATATTGGTGTTCCCTACCATGTCGGTTTATTAACTTAAAGCAGACAAAAATTATTGCTTCTCTGAGATGGCATTTCATGGTCACTTGATCTGCATTGTATGCCGTTGTCCAATTGGAAACACATATCATGATCCATGGTCCAACCTTGCCTCCTTTGCATGCATCCGCAGCAATAGTGATATACTAGTACACCATGTACATTTGCTGGTAAGCTATTTACCGCTCTTGAAACACATGAATACAGATTTAATTTTTCACATGACTTGGCGGTGGCTGCTTTTGTCGAGACTGCTTGTTGTTTTTGTGTTCAAGAATTTGCTGTTCTGTTTTTGAGTAGGGTTTGCAGTCTTGAAAACAGGGATTGCCGCCGTTTGTAAGAAGATAGCGAGTACATGGACATGCATCCACATGTGGTTAACAATCCATGTGTAAATGCTGTAATCACTCCTCTTGGCAAATCTTAGGGCTAGGGTTTCAGTTGTGCTGTACATGCGTCTTCGACACAGGAATTTATGTGTATAATTTCCGTAGTAGCACATTTCGTGTTTCTTACATACATGTGATACATTTGTAACTAATACCATTGTCAATGTGATATACACTTGCTGGTGTAGATTATTTAATTACTTTTTGCTATTTATGTGAGTTATTCGCATTAATTCGTAACGGCAGTCCGTGAAAATTTAGTTCCGTCTGTTTGCTGCGTGTCACGTTTCGGATGCACTGACACCGTCTATAATCGTTGGGACCCTGTTTCTCAGAAAATCTCAAGCCTGGAAAATAACTTCAGTAAAGTAATCCCCTTGCCAACCTTGTCTGATCCATGCTTGGACTAAGCTGTTTCTGCAAAATGGCCCAGGAACCAGCATCTCAAAGAAGCAACAAAAAGGAAAAGCGAGGTAAAAATAAGTTTTAGGCACACAAAAAATACAATTATTAGGAAGTAATTTCCATCTGAACTTCATTTGTGACTCTTTGAGAAACCCGGTCCCTGTACAGCAATAATAATATTGTGTCAGATGTGCTATGAATAAAAATACATGTATAGACATTTTAACCTGGATGTACATGTACCGGGGGGTATACATCATTTTAGAAGTGACTCGTGCCGATCTGAGGTTAATTAATATTCAGTGCTGTTGTCATGTGATCTGCTGTCATCTGGTATATCATCATATTGGCTTACAGTTCACATCCTGACTGCCTCCACACTTTGTAGACCTTTCTACAGTGATACATTGAGCAGATTTTCTTCACAGGCATGACGGTTACAAGTCACCATACTTGGGAATGCAATTAAAGCATACATTGTATAGCAGCATAACCGGAAGTCTGAAGCTATTTCGATGGAGTTGGCAGGCTGCAAAGCCAGCATGCGGGCCTAGCCACTGAGGTAGCCTGGGTTAAAATGTGAGATTTGTTTATCTCGGCTGAGATTAAAAAGTTACACACTGTTAATATGCTGTTGTTGATGGTAACGAGGTTTGACCTTCCAATAACAATATTATAGTGAAAATACAAACAGGTAACCAGTATTTGAAAAAGATAATAAACTTATTTAATAACCCAAGTTTGTGTTATTTGTGCTGTTCATGAATGGTTCTACGCAGAAATTACCGGCACCACTAAGGGCCATTATAGTCATCTCCATCTTAAGCTGTCAGTTCATCCGAAAACAAAGTCCTTTTATATTGAAAAGTACTATGGTCTTAAAATTATGGTATACTTAGAAGGAAATGTGTTGATATTGCAAACTAAAACTAAGATCGGGTCTCCAAATAGAGGCGCCTCTGAAAATATTTAATAAGTTTCAAATTGCAGGGATGCTGTTAAATTTTCGTGCATGTTGCAAATACAAGTTTATACTGTACACTGTCTTGTCTCACACCGCATCAATACCTCCATACAGCCAAGAAAAATTAATGTATCGGGTACATGTACGGTACTATTTAAATCTCCTGTAGTGCTTGCCACACCAATTTAATTGGCATCACAAGACCTAAATTTAGTCTATCATTATTGGTAGTACGATAGTCTGCATACTATTATAATCACCTTGAAATTGAGGTCATTTAATTAGCTCAGCCCCATCAGTGAATGATAGTGTGGTCAACCTGCTCTATTAGAAATGGTCAATATATATCCTATAGTAAAGGTAATACATTGGCAAAATTTATATGAATAACCGTTAGGTACTGTTACTTCAGTTTCCAGTTACTTTTAATGTGGAACAAAACCAGCCTTTGGCTAAATAGACTATACAAGTAAACTATTAAGGTAAATTATCATAGCAGTAAGCCTACAAAAAGGACCGTTTTCGGACAGAAAATGTCTTTTTCGCAGCAACTTTGATCCACAATATTACTCAGAGGGAAAAACATTAAGCCCACCCAAGTTGAGTTGAGCAGTTTCTTTCTTGCACTTTGTATTTGTGTCCCTGGCTGTAAACAAAATACAATGTATCTCAAAGAAGTAACGGTCAGAAAAAGGTAGCTTGTTTTTTCAAACTGCTCATACAACAAGACAATGTGTATAATATAATGATATAAAATGCATAACTTTCTGTAGCAGTTGCCATAGACGGTAATTGTGAATCATATGAAAATATATAAATAAGTGATATATGAATTTTACATTATAACATCATATATATATGACTGGCAAATGGAAGTTACTTACCGGGCCCCGTGACATCCCTGATGCTCATCACACGGCAAGCATGCCGTAGCGCACTGGTAGCAGTACATATAGGTGGTAGCAGTAATTGTAGTTATAGAATCCTTAGAATCTTGGACAGTCACCAAGTAGGCTGTGGGTCTTAATATTGTAGCTAATATGTGTGCCAAAAAAATATGCACCCGATTTTCGCTGGTGCTAACGTGAGTTTCCATCTATATAAAAAATATATACGTAGTCATAGTGGATGAGTGACTGCAGGAGGTCCCCTAAACTATATTCCACTTGACTAATCACAAAGGCAAATTGTAGGAAACCATGGTGGTTTTCCCAAGCAACCAAATAAGAAGTCTCAATGCTTTTTTTAATAAATTCTATGAACAAACCAGACTGTCATGCAACAGATTTGGTAGTATCAGTATTAAATACAACTTGCATCTGTAGTAGTAGTAGTAGTAGTAGTAGTAGTAGTAGTAGTAGTAGTAGTAGTAGTAGTAGTAGTAGTAGATGTTCGTCAGAAACGAAATGTTTTGGGTTTATGAATGTTTATGACAGTACCATTATGATCTACATTGTATGCGAGATGTGTTATAGTCTTATGTGTCGTAACGGAGCATACATGTAGTTAGGCCACACGTTAATGTTAAACACCACTAAGGCATCAAATCGGACCATTAGGTTTGGCCTTAAGTGCTCATTAAGCACGTTAAGCGTCGATGTCAAGACCAGTTAGATTTTGAAGACTTACATCTATCTTGTAGAGGAGCTGAGTTATGTGATATGTTGCAGCTAAACACTAATATGGACATTTATGTATGTCAGAATGTATGACTAAATTTAAGTTTGGGTGAACCTGAAATGTCACCCTTCAAGGTCATGCTTCAATCATTAATATCTCAGAAAGTAGTAAAGTGGTAGTAGGGCATACAATACTAATTGAATACCAAGAGTAAGTCATATATAGGAAGTACAGCCGTACCATCACACTTACCCTTGAATAGTTCAGTGTCACCCATATTTCAAACCCTTGCATACACTGAGAGGCATTAAAAACGTATATAAACGTATATAAAAATATATACTTAATGTAACGTTTTTAATGCCTCTCAGTATATATCCCAGAAATGAGTACATGTAGTTAGGTTTATATTATTTACCACTAATAGTGAGTCATATGTGGGTAGTCCACGGCAATGTTGGCTTTGACCTCCAACGACCATGACATTATATCTCAGAAAGAAATAGGATTAAGGCATATTCTACTATTGAACACTAATAAGAAGTCATATATTTGGAGTCTAGTCACATAAGCGGACGAGTTGAACGGACAAATTCATGATCACGCAAGGTCAAATCAGGCAATATGTAAAATCACAGAAGTACAATGTTGTGGATAGGCTGAGTTTTCGAAAACCGTCTTTTTTCGAAATCGACTTTTATCTTGGACACCGTTTATTCGTAGAGTGAACAAAAGAACATAGTCCTAAGGGACAGGACTGGCGGAAGAATGGACGACCATTCTACAGGATCAAATCCGACGTTACAGTAGGTCCATGAGGAGACGGGTTACTGCTGGCCTTGATGCATATGGAGGCCATGTGAATTATTGAACTTTGCAATTGTAATGTGTCATTTTGTGAGTTGGGGTGAACATGCATCATTGTTTGGTTTTGGTTTTCGCTGAATAAACTGATGTTCAACCCATAGATGTTCAACCCATTTGCTCTTATACTCTGTGGCAGACGTGCGGATCCAATAGGAACAGCCTTTTTCTCAGCCTTAATACAGTATACTGTATACTTGTATGTGCTTCCCGAAATGTTTCAATTTTTTAGTGGGTTACAATGCAGCTGTTTTTGAAAATGATTGTAAGTTCCATTCTCTTCTAATGTAGAATGTGAACAGGAAGTTCTATTTGTCCGTATGTGCCCAAAGCCTGTTTGACAGGTTTGTCGCCGTGGATAATGGGAACGCGTGACGTCTTTATTCTCGAATTTCCCTTTTCCGGAAAGAATAAAATCAACACTGAATGGAGCTGTGTACTGACGCAGTAAAGTAGGTGGTAAACCGTGAAATTAATACAGCCAAGGCGCATCTGTTAATGCCGTGTGACCTTAATATGGGACGTGGGTCAGGCTCGTGACCTGGCTCATGTGATTTGATTAGTAAGGGAAAGGAAAATATCAATCTAATAACAGCTCCATTTCCAGCTCTTCTTTGACCAGGGCCTGCAACCTCGAGTTCTATTGGTAAATACAACAATACCTTGCTCGAGACCCCGCATCTGCCCTTATCTGTGGTGGGAGTCTCCCTGTAAACTTCCCAAGACACCCGACACCTTTCACGAGCAATTAGCGCTAAGGCAGGCCTAAGGAAACCCGAGTGTTTAGTCGTCTCAGGTTTAACGGATATTATGCACCTGAGTCACAGTGATTGTTAGTCTGAGGATGATTCACTCTGGTCCCACAGGCGGATTCGGTGACATGCCTTAACACGCGACCATGTGGTCAAGTAGGCCAGGTTGAAATCAAAGATTATCCCCAGAATCCGTACATCCCGGATCCACAGATAACGAAGCCTCCGTCCTTGATCCCGACAAGTCACGGGAGTCCAAGCAGAGACCACACACGATTGAGATAGCAGGCTAGATGACCAAGTGCGTGACACCTTCCGGTAACGATAACGGAAAACAATAATGCGTGAGTAACGTACCGGCCGCGTGATGAGATTGGGGAGGGGGGGGGGGGGGTGAAATCCGATAAACCAGGCACCATTACACCTCCTAAGTCTACATATAACAACGAGGATGAGTGGGTAGAGTGTCAGATGACACGGGACGGTTGTCAGGCGCGTCCCAGAGGGAAAGTGGAGAAACACCGAAACAACGACCTTATATATCAGTCGGGGTTTCTGGTGGACTGCACAATTTAAATATTCCTTCCCTGCTGTGAAGATGTATAGGAACTGTGGAACTGGCGTGAGGTGTATGGCATGACAGTCACAGCTTACCAAGCAAATTGAAAGATCTTTTGTTACCGTTGGAGGCCTCTTTGCAAAGTACTAACGGTTATCGCATGCTTGTGTATGCACAAACAGAATGATGCTTATCCCCGGATGAACTGGTGATGTTCCTGCATACACAAAAATCGTTGAACAAATGCGATACCGTTATTATTATATACCTGGTACATTATTTTATATACCTGCTACATCATTTTAAACAGTCACATGTTTTATAAATTAGTGATATGTCGTATTTTAGACAAGAAAATACCATTTTGATGCCTGTAGGGCATGTAGGTACATATAGAGCACAGGCCCCTCTGCTATTGGCTGAAAAGCCGGGCTTGCGTCACAATGCAATATACATGTAGCAAAAGGTCATCGTTCAATATAGCTATATATTTGCACGATCACCCCAATGGTAACGTTTACTATATCAGAGAATTTTTTTCAGCTTTGTAATAATTAGTTGAATTTAATTATGATTTCTGAAGAATTTTAAACAGCATATAGATATCCCATTTTTAAAATGTAGTTAAATCACACACTATTCCCCAAAGTGATATGAAGAATAATTGTTTGGATCCCGGAACAAAAACTACTTTCCCCCAAGTCCAATAACAGAAAACTAAGTACTGGCTGTAATCTCGAGACTGGAGAATACAAAGAGTACAGAGTGTGATGAGATTAGCAATTATTTACTCAGACAAAATTGGAGTTTTGGTACCTATATTGTTTATGTATGAAATTAGTCAAAACTTCGTCAAATAAAATCGTCAAACTCAAATAAAAAGACTTACTAACCAATTTTAGGTCAGTGTCGCTATTGTCTTCTGTTTCAAAACGATTAGAAAAGATCATTCATAAGAGTGTATGCATGCTTCTGGATGATAACAGGAATTACATAAGCATCAATTTAACATCGATTTAGAAAAAAAAAACATTTCACATAATGATGTACATTTGTGAAAGAGGTAATAATATGGATACAAGTGCTATTTAGGAAACTGAAAGCCATATATCCGTACATGTAACAGTCTGGTCACAGTTGAATACCGTTTTCCAGGAAAGTCGTACAGACTCCTACTTGGCCCGTTTTCCGAGATTGTAGTACGGAAAAAATGATTTCCCGGAATCTGGCATAACCCAGGCAGTATATTAATTCCCGGGTTTACAAGTGTAACTCACTGTTGTTCCATAGCTGCACGTTTTGCTTTGTTCGTTGCCCGCCGTTCATTGTGCATTGTCTGATCACAGCGTGCACTGAGAGCACGTTGGCAACGAACGACATTTGCAACTGAATTACTGTTTTTTGTAGGGGCGAACGACAGCAACGTGCAATGACAATGTCAGCAACCATATTGATCAATGCGGTCTCTTTCTTGTGTGGTGCAAGGTATAATTCGGTCTCATTAACGCACTGTTTCGACGCGTTTGGTAAATCACACGTACAAAATGCGGAACTAAGGGGGAAATCTACCAACTCATTACAGTATTGTCCAGTCATGCGTAACTTTCTCATACCAAACCTCATACATGTCGATTAGACTATTCCTGATTAGAGGTCATGCTATGATTTATACATATTCCGAACACCCGTTTGTGTTTAGTTTTTATAATAATATGCTTTATTGGACTATAATATGAAACATGGGTATTGCTAAAGCTCACAAAACACCCTTACACAGAAACACACAAAATATCAAATTTAAACTTCTATGGTTAAAGGGTCCCACGTGCGATAAAGTTCTGCAATACAGTTGTCAACATTGAGAAGAATGTTAATATTCGTACCTTGAAATGTGTCTCTTATTCTGTCGAAATCGACAAAATTCCGCAGCTATGGTTGTTTATTTCTCTAAATACTGAATAAATGTTAACCGCAGCTCTTTATATCCCTTACATTTGCATAAGAAATGGATTTCTTCTTCAACTACACACGTTCGAGACATGCCTTTATTTATAGTGACATTTTTCACCGTCTGTGATCTGTCTTCATTTGGTCTATATGTCTGAAAGAAATGATTAATCTATTTCTGTCTATGGTGTTTCACAATTGTGGCTTTAATGGACACGAGGTATTAGTGACCGAATTTATGCCATGTCTATTATTGCAGAAGGCCAGACAAGTGTATGGCTGGGGGTGCAACGCATATGTCCTCAAATGATATATATTTTGACGTCATCAGGCCCAATTCTGCTACCGTACAATTAATACCTAGTTCGGCTAATAGTGCCTAGGTCACTGGATGAGTAATAACAACAGAAAAAAGTTATGTTAACATTAGATTGCGACATTTGTATTTCGGTATATCTTGCACTTAAAATAAAATCTGTACATAAAGAAAACACAAGGGAACGACAAGACGCGGTCATTTACATACGTAGTTTATACGTGTAGGAGGCATTTATATCATCACATGAATAATTAGATTTTATTGCGCCATTCCACAACTGCACGCATGGCGCAGAGATACGCCAGGTTAATCTCATGGCAATAGCATGATAGAGCTCTACACTCCTACAATATGCGTCCCTTTTAATCAGTTCGGCTTTATAATGCTATAATCCTTAGAGTAGTTTCACCCGTATTAGGTAATTTGACTGTACGCCAAGCAGTGTATTCCGGTGTAGAAGGACGGAGTGTCCCCCTGGTTAAAGTGTCCGCTCTTTGTGTTTTACGGCACCGTATTGATCACTGGAAAGCTCACAAGTTTGATCACGTAGCCGTAACGATGGCTGCACGAAAATCAATAGCGATCTAAGAGGAAACGCTAAAGGCTGAGATGGAGGGTGGGGTACAACAGAACCTTATACATCGGCATACAGACCAGTATAGACCTTGACAATATATATAAAGCACGTCTTAATTTGTACTGTCGCTCAAAAGTACAATGCTCTTTTGATATGCACACTCCTGCTCTGACGAGTAGTTTTTCTTCTGTGCCGAGCATTTTCCTTCTCTTCCGGGTAGTTTTTAGCTCTGCTTTGTGCTATTGCACAGCAGAGCTACTGTCGTCACGCGGGCGTCCGTCGTCCGTCGTCCGTGAAACCCGTTTTCTCCGAATCCGTCAAGCAGATTAAAGCCAAATTTGGTAGAAAGGTACCTTTTCACCATATATCCAGAGCATTTTTTTTTCAAAATTTTGAATTTTTGATTTTTTTAATGATTTTTTTCGTTTTCGTTAACATGGGACCATATGGGAGAAAAAACTGCAAACGAAATCTCCTTTGAAAGGACGTAACAGATTCAGTCTCAAAACTTCATGCATATTTATAGGGAGGGTCTCTACCAAATTTGTATAAAGAATTGTGAAATTTCAAATTTTGGATTTTTGGCAAATTTTTTGTTCTTTTTTTTTTTGAGACGTTTAACGTGGAAGGCAATGGGGAATTATAAAAAGTGCTATATCATGGAAACCGCTGGTCGTAGAGCAAAAACGGACCAAAATTTGGGACTCGGGGACACTAGTAACACATATGAGGTGTACCTTTGACCTAGTAATGTTCAAGGTCATTTTAAGGTCATTCGGTCCACGTGTCTCAAAATGGCCTGTAACTCCAAAACGGCTGGTCGTAGAGCGAAACAAGTGCAATTTGACACCCGAGGACAGTTGTTATACAATATAGGGTGATTTGACGTTGTAGGGTTCAAGGTCAATTTCGGGACATTCGGTGCACTTGTCTTAAAATGGCCTGTATCTCGAAAACGGCTGTGTCTCGAAAAGGGCTGGAGCGAAACTGAGTGAAATTTGGGAATCACGAACGCTAGTTATACATATATAGGGTACTTTGATCTTGCAGGGTTCAAGGTCACTCTGGGGTTATTCGGTGAACGTGTCTCAAAATGGCCTGTATCTCGAAAAGGGCTGGTCGTAGAGCGAAACGGATTGAAATTTGGGAATCCCGAACAAAATGTATACATATATAGGGTAATTTGACGTTGTAGGGGTCGCGGTCAATTTGGGGTCATTCAGTGCACTTGTCTCAAAATGGCCGGTATCAAAAATGGCTGGTCATAGAACGAAACGGAGTGAAATTTGGGACTCATGGACAATAGTTATAAATATATGAGGTACATTTGAGCTTGTATGGTTCAAGGTCAGTTGGGGTCATTCTGTGCGCTTGTCTCAAAATGGCCTGTATCTTAAAAATGGCTGGTCTTGGAGTGAAACGGAGTGACATTTCGGAACCAGGAACACTAGTTATACATATATAGGGTAATTTGACGTTGTAGGGGTCGCGGTCAATTTGGGGTCATTCAGTGCACTTGTCTCAAAATG